>Ga0131853_10001954_pt1:2500-36852 | contig 36852 bp, 16 predicted proteins | sample TergutLab28metaG_FD_92764 | JGI IMG/M metagenome (GOLD analysis project Ga0131853, IMG submission 92764) | Labiotermes labralis P1 segment gut microbial communities from Petit-Saut dam, French Guiana - Lab288 P1 (version 2) (version 2) | ecosystem: Host-associated > Arthropoda... | reverse complement strand
TGGCCATTATCTCCGTAACCGTTCAACTTTGGATATAGGTGTTTTGGGTTATATCGGTATACTTTAACATAAGGAACACTCTCCCGAAGTTTGGCACATTCCTCCTGGGACACCCTGTATATGTTTGATTTGTGTGTTTGTTTATGCAGCAAACTCTTATCACTATGCTCTTCCAAGTGAGATAAGAGTGTCTGAACTGTGATATACCACTTCATTTAGAGAGCATAGAAGAAATATGGCAAATGAATTTTAATGAAATGTGGTAAATGTCACAACTAATGAAGAAGTAAAATTTGGGTGTCATTGAAAACTTCAAATATATTCATGGCAATAGTTGTACTTTATGTTGTATTAACTATGACATCTGTAAATGAAATTACATTCTGAAATGTTTAGTTTACACACCCTGTGATTGGCATGACAGATTTTCAAATTACAAAATCAGTAGTATCATAATTGGCTAAATACTTCGCTATTTTTTTAAAATTAGTGTAGCATTTGGTTCATCATTATATTCTTCTGACCCTAAATATGCAAAATGTCATTTATGTTCTGGCCAGTTTCCTCGTTGTGGGATAAATGAAGATATAAAAGTATATTCCATGTGTAATGGCATTGAAACCCAGGAATAAACAACTGATATTGCAATATTTTTGGCAGATAATGTGACTGGTGCGCCTTTGAAGGTAATTAGCACGGTACATATTGCCTCATTCTTGCACATATGTATGCTCTGATATTTTTGTGGAATAATTGATTTCTCCACCCCAAAGATGAATAGCTGTGAGGCATTATTACTCCAAAATGGCACCTGAATTAAGGACAGGATTGTACAATGTGGTATTATTGTGTGCCACTTTGTATTAAGCTGTATGTTCTCTAAATATGTACACTAAAGAATGATATTCTCTATAAAAATTATATTTTTATCCACATTACAGATTCTGTGGTTCCTGTTGTCCTGTGTCTTCTGATAGAAAAAGGCTTATCTGTTGTAAGTTTGATGAATTTTATGTAATAATGATGCACTGTAACTTGAACAATGCAGGCGTATACTCATTCCAGTTTGCTTTTTCTCCAGGAAATAATTAGTTACATTCCTGGTATGATAGCTCACATTGTTAATCTGCTGGTCCTGGTGATGATTCCTATGGTGGTGATTCATGTGAAGTCATCAGGTTTCAGTTTAAGTAAGTAAGAAAAATATAAGATATATATAAGCAGTGAGAGAGAGAGAATGAGTGGGAGCAAGAAGAAGGGACTGTGTAAATATATCATGTAATCTTTGCACCTTTTATCACCTTGCAGGGAGGGAGTTGTCTAAGAGTTGAAGGATTCACACACACATACACACACACACACACACACACGTGCATGAGTGTGTACAAGTTCAAATTGTGTACAAAATTCATAGCCATGGGTTATATATTCTCCTGTTGCCTGTGATGGCTACCGTATATTCAGGGTCCTGATGACACATTATTTTGCAGTTGGTGCTACATCAGTATGCATGACATACTCCATTCTGTTCTTAAAATTGTGGTCCTACATTCAAGTGAACTCATGGTGCCGAAGTAGGCGACAGAGCATGTCAAAGGCACATCTTAGAAGACAGAGTCTCTCCCTCCAGCGCAAGAGTAAGTTGGCTGTCTGTTGTCTGTACATTATCCAGAATGAATTGTGAATTTTACAGATGAAGGAGCACTGATGTATATTTGATACACATCAGACTGACTAATATTTCTGTGCTAATTGAGGACATATGTCATGAAACCTTGACACAGTGAGCATAAGAACATTCCTGTAAGTGTTTAGGAGCAGTACACACTTACATAATGAAGTGTTATGCAATGAAACTTTACTGTAGTGTATAGTGAAATAATGTGATCTCCACTATACTTAGCACTGTTTATGTTGTATGGTGTTAGCACAGTGGTTAAGGTGCTGTGCTGCAAATCAGAAGGTCGCTGTTTCGATCCCAGCTGGTGTCAGTGGATTTTTCATTGACATAAAATCCTCCCGATTGCACTATGGCCCTGGGGTCGACTCAGCCTCGAACACAAATGAGTACCAGGAGTATTTCCTGGGGGTAACAGCGGCCGGTGCATAAGGCTGACAAACTTACCACCATCCTGTGCCGTTGTCACGAAATCTGGGAGCCTTAACTTCCTGGAATCCTCTGGGCCTGTCCAGGCCTGTAATGGGACTGCTTTAAGAATTATGATTCCTGCGTGTAAAGGTTATAAATTACGCTATTGTTATAATATTGAACCTTGACTGTGTTGCATTGTTGTAGTGCAACAAATGAGCAGTGTGCTACCTGAGCACCCCCCCCCCCCCGCATGGCTTTATTTTATTTTCCCTAAAGACCGAGATCCATCACCTCTTTTAACATCAACATTTCTTAGTATCACTGATATAAATAATTAATATAAATTTTTATTTTAAGGTACATCAAATAACACTGCAAATGGATCAGTGGACCATCAAGAAAAGAAAGCTGAAGCTGATTTGGTTCATTATCCGGATAATTTGTATTTGAGAGACATTTTCTATTATATACTTGCACCTACTGTATGCTATGAATTGAACTTCCCAAGAACAAACAGAATTCGTAAGAGGTAATAGTCATATTTTGTTTGTATTTTGTTAAGAAAAACTTTATAATTTACATAAAGCAGCAATTACATCATAGTACATAGAGCTGCACAGACATCAAGTTTTCTTTGCAGAGGGGACACTGGTAAGTGTTTGTTTTGATTCTGTACATTTGTTTGTTCTTAAATGAACAGACGGCTGTCAGTGTTCCTTCATTTACAATTCAATTTGTTGCTATTTATTCAAATTGAAGGATAAAAAGGTTTGTATGTGTGTTGAAATACGTGAAGTAGTATGACACAGCTGTATTGGATAATACCAGAGAACACAATTAGAAACTAAGAAAATTGTTGGAGAGAAGGAGAAAAGTTGTGATGTGTGAACAGCAGTAGTTACATTATTTTGAGCAGTAAAATGAGAGAGCAGACCAATATAAAAGGGTATATATTTAATGAATCTGTGCTTTGGAAGAACATTAGGACCTCCATAGGGGCAATGAACCACAACTTAATAAACGAACTTGTAAAGTAAACTGTTTCCTTTCACAGGTTTCTCGTAAAAAGAATATTAGAGGTGGTGGTTGGATTTCAAGTAATGATGTGCCTATTTCAACAGTGGATTATTCCATCAGTGAAGAATTCGCTTATACCTTTTTCGGTTAGTACGAAGACAGATTCTGTTTGTGTTCTGTTACTTTGGATCTACATGTGACTGTGTAACACTTGTCAATAAAGAAGAAGGTAGTGTGTTGGTAAATGTTATGTTGTGGTATGTCATGTATTCTAGACAGCTTTGCTATGTGACACATGACAGTTTGGACACAGAACAGGTTTAGGCTGTAGACTGATCAGAATAGTTAGCAGTAAATTCAGATGTGTATCAGTTGTATTTTAATGGTATAGATGTATCCCTGAATTCATTGGACTGATACCAAGTGAACTGAAGTTATGTTATAGACAACCATCTAGATATTTTCATTTCTTTTGACTCAAAAAGTGGTAGTTGAATCATGTGATATTAATGGGCTGGAAGTTGCTATTTAAGGTGCCATAAGTTTGTAAAGTATTGACACTGAATTTGTGAACAAAATGTAAGTTACAGTGTCCTGTTGTTTACAAGGGTAGATATGGAAGTAATGCCTCCTATTTTTTAATCATAAACTATAATTACACTTATAATCAAATTTGCATATATCCTGGGTACATTCTTTACAAAGTTAAGATTCTTTTCCACAAAGTCTGCTTCATTACCATCACATTTTTTCCATGATTGCGGGAGATGCTGTGTGCCAGTTGCATTAAACTCTCTGCTGAAACGTCGAAGCTTTTCACACATGCCTTGTTTCAGCTTGTCATTCTCCGCAAACAGCATACTCAGGGTGCATTCTACAAGGGGCCAGGGAGTTGGAAGTCAAAGGGTGCTAAATTGGGACATTAGGGAGGATGAGGACATGATTCATCATCCTGTTTGGCTGAACACTTTGAATACATTGTTTTAACTTCTGTAATGTGTGCACATATCACTCTGAATTGATTGTGGCACCTCTGTTCAAGATTCCAGTAACGAGATCCCTTCACTGGTCAAAAAGACGCTAGCCGTGACTCTACCCATGGAAGTCTGCCCCTTGAATTTTTTCTTCTTCATCCCCCCCCCAGTCCTAATTTAGCCCCCCCCCCCCCCAACTTCTACCCTTTTGGCCCCCTGAAGGACATACTTCAAGGATGCTGTTGTGTGGGCAAAGATGAGCTGAAACACATCATGTTTGAAAAGCTCTGATGCTTCAGCAAAGACTTTTGCATGGGCAGCATGCAGCATCCATGCAAAGGGGGAAATAGTGTGTTGATAATGACAAACTTTATGGAAAAATAACGTCAACTTTGTAAAGGATGTAACCATGATATATGTAAATTTCATTATAACTGTAATTATAGTTTCTGAGAAAAAAAATAGGCGATATTGCTTTTGTACCAGCCTTCATATAGTTCTTAAATTCAGTGCCTGACTACATGTTAAAAGCGGCTATGTGTTAGAAAGAAGGAGTTTTTCATATACGGATCTAGGAATAATAAGATTAGAAAACATAATAAAGAATAATATTCAGCATTTAATGACTCATATATTCTGAAAATTAAGACCCTTGTTTTGCATCATTGTTTTATTTAACTGTTATTTGTTAGTCTCTGATTATCAATCTGTAAATTTGAAACTTCATAGAAAGTTAGAAAGTTGAAGGGAGGGACATACCTGTGTATTGTGATATTCATTCAGAGTTTCATGCAAATCTATCAGCTGCCTGACAATTTTTAGCTGTGTGAATGGTCATACGAAAATATTGACACCATAAGTCTACTTTTCCTTATACAAGAAGGAAAATATGTCTATACCTCACAGTATTGCAATGAGTATGAACAGTAATCAGCTCCTGCTTCACCAAATGAGACCTGTGCTCATGCTTTTATTAATCATGCATATAGCATACCACTTAGAGTACCAGAAAAATTGTCAAAGTTGCATCATGAGTAAAAGATTGATGAGGTCTGGACTAATCACACACTGTCCCAAATTAATAACCATATGCCTCCGTAAGGAGTATTTATACTTTACTTCCTGTTAATTAGAACATGGTAACCATGCTTTCCAAAGATGAGTTATTGACATAAAAGGTCTTGTTACACCATAAGTGCTACACCAAAAGACATCATGAGGCTGCAGAATATTAATTTTAATATATTAGATTTTGACTTAATTTTGGCCAAAAGTAATAGAAACAAAGAAGACTGACCATGTACATATAAACATAACATTGAGGCGTGCTGGCATAACCATTGTTGCCGTGGGGAAGCAGTAACTATTGCATATTCTGAGTGTGTGTTTGTAGCCTTACTTATCAACCATGTAATGCACATGTGCAGTTTTATATTGCCATGTGTGGCCTTTTTGGCTGTACCATATTTTTACATGAAGCTAATGGTCACTTTTTGCAATTTTGCTAACATGCCTAAAAAAACTGAAATACTGTACAATTGAAACCTCAATCCACATTTTAAATTGTAATACTACTTCATAAGAACTACTAACATTTTTTTAAAATGTATTGTGACACCTGTGACTCATGATGTCTTTAAATAAAGACAAAACATGTAGTACATTTTAGACATTAAAATTATTGTCTTGCAAGACACTACACTGAGGCATGTTCTTGCAACCATTGTTACAGTGGAAAAGTGGAAGTATTACATATTGTGAGTGTGTGTGTGTAACCATAGTTAGCCAGCATGCAATGTGCATGCACCATATTGTCACCTGTTCCCCCACCCCCACCCCACTGTACAATATTTTTCCACATTATCTCACAAATGGCATGATTTACGAAAGAAAAGTTATTGAGCACAAAATGTGTGTTTTGATTTTCCCTACAACGTTTGTCTGAAACATTTCTCATTCTAGCAAGAATTAAACAAGATTTGATAAAAAATGTCTAACAGTCTTCATGTAAAGTACCCATTATTCTTTTCCAGTTTTAATGAAATTAATTTTCTGTGCAGTTTTTTTTAAATAACTCACATATCATGAAAACCTGTCCAGTGGGAGCCAAGTTGTGCCTGTGGACAGAGGGATGGATGGACAGACATGATGAAGCTAATAGTCACTTTTCTCACTTTTGTGAATGCACCTAAAAACAGTTAATATTGATGGTCTACTGCCTTATTGAGTTTACTCAAATACAGTGGGATATCTAATCTTAAGAACAGCCCAGGATAACTTGTATTTTTGAGGGCAGAGTTGTTTCAAATTGTGATGGTTTATCTGTTTCAGAACATGGATGTAGCAAAAGCAACAGAAAGATTGCTGAAGCTAGCTGTAAGTAATATAACTGTACTTTTGATTTGACTGCAGTTTGTTTTTCCATATACTTAATAACCTTAAAATATTGACTTTTGCTGCAGATACCAAACCATTTAGTTTGGTTAATCTTCTTTTACCTGATGTTCCATTCGTTTCTGAACTTGGTTGGTGAGTTGTTGCACTTTGCTGATCGAAATTTCTACTGTGATTGGTGGAATGCCAATAATATTGATATATTTTGGAGAACATGGAACATGCCTGTTCATCGTTGGGCTGTAAGGTGAGAATTGCTGTTGCTGAATGTCTTGTACTGATTCTGCTCATTTTCTTTACATGCTTTCATGCTAATGTTGGTATGAAATTCTGATTTCAGACATTTATACATACCACTGGTTGAGATTGGTTATTCCAGGACTGTAGCAAGTGTAGCTGTTTTCTTTGTCAGTGCATTTTTTCATGAGTACCTTGTCAGTGTTCCTCTTAGAACCTACAAAACGTGGGCATTTATGGGCATGATGGCACAGGCAAGTTGGTATTTTAACAACTCTAACACACAGACAGAGCTTTTTTTGAAAGTAATGTATTCAGTTTATGTCGGAGTTTGATTCAAGAAATGAGCTTACTGCCACTATCCATTTGTACAAGTGAAAAGGCCTCCACTCTCATTTAATTGTTATCAACATTAATATTTATGTTACAGTAAAAACTTGATAGTTCAAGGTGAATGGAAGTGAAGTTATCTTGAATTGATGAAAACTCAGACTATGCTTATTATGACAACAGAAACACATTGTCTCTCGCTCTTAGCATAGGGTATGTGATTTCAGGCTTCTGCCATGGTGTAAATTAGATTAGCACAGTTCTGGGATTTTACGGAGTGTGGAATGGTATTTTGTTAATGACGTTTTGGGACAACCTGTTGGTGCCATCTTCGACCTTGACCCTTGATGATGGGACCGATCGGTTGTCCTGAAACGTTGGTAACAGAAGTATCACTCTACACTGTGTACAATTCCAGAAGAGCGCAGATCCGATATGCACCGGTACTTGTCTGTGCACCTTGATGTCATAATGAAACTGCAGTATCTTTCTAACATTTTATTCTCATTTGTTTTGCAGATTCCTCTCTCATTTTTTAGCAAATTTATGGAGAAGAGTTGTGGTCCTCGCTGGGGCAATTTAGTGGTTTGGGCCTCTCTAATACTTGGTCAGCCACTGTGCATTATGATGTATTATCATGACTATGTCATTATACACTTAGGGGAAGATTCTTTAGATCGATATGGTCGTGTCTAATCAGATGCATATCTACTAGTTTGAATTATTCTATAGAAGTTGTTGACTTATTGGTGATGGTTCATCCCGTTTTTGGTCATATGTGTTTTTGTAGTGATTTTTTAAGATTAGCATTCTAATGCTAAAGTGTTGATAGTTATGTATTATTTATAGACCTCGTTTTGAGGTAACAGATACTAAATTCATTGAGTTTTTGTAGTTGTGGCATACTTGTGATAGGCTGAAGATCTTTGATAAGCCACATTCAGAAAGTCTGAGACAGTTTTTTGTGACACATTCCTGTTTAAAGACCTGGGTGAACCTGAACATGTTTTATCACATTGAATCATCACAAAGTACTGTATTTGTTAGTCAGTGTTCCTGTGATTGCTAAACATGTATGTTATAATACAGAGAATGAAATATGCTACAATACATGACTTAGTTTGTATGCATTTTAGAAAGGAGAAGCTGTAGGCATGTAGTGCAAATAGTAATTTAAAGGCAGAATATGTCTATTCATTAGCTTTGAAATGTAATGAAACCTGCTGTGGATGCCTGGTTGTTAAATTCCTTCACTTTCATTTGCCCATAATACAATACTTTGAGAGCCTCTCTGATTTTACCATGAATTAAAGGTAAATTTGCATTTATATTATCTGAAATGTAGTAAAATGTAGTATATTGAAGTTGATTGTATTTGTATATTTTTGTCCTGTTTAATTTGTTATATATGTAGGGTATGTATATATTTTTTGTATTATACATAAATGAACATATTTGTTAGCAGCAGCACCTTTAGGAGACTGTTCTTTACACTTACTGAGAGCTGCATTTATAGAGTAAATCTGAATGACTGCATTGTTCAGATTGCTTAATGTTGCCTTTAAATATGAATTTGTGTAGATTTTGCTGGAGAAATATTTGCAACCATTTTATAATAAGAGGAAATTGTGATTAAAGGCAAGATTGAGCAGAGTGTTGAAATTTGAATGTATTATGGAAATATTGGTTTAATATGTTAGTGGAAAGAAAAGATGTGGAAAGGCAACATTCATTTTTCTGTTTATGTGATAAAAGAAGTTATAAAATGATAAAGAAATGAAAGAGAAAGTATCGTAATTTGTCTGTCAGTGTTGATTATGAGAACAGAGTAGTTTGCTGTTGAGATATTGGAAGTTATCGCATGACTGTTTTAAAAGTTACCAGTTGAAAACTCTAGTAGGGCAAATATGTGTAATATGGATATTCAATGAAGAACACTTAAGGACATACAGGAGCTGGATGGATAGCACACATGGTTGGCTTTATGGGTAGCATGTATGAGATTAATACTGTCTGTCTTTGGTAAGTGCATTTACCACATCTATTCCTTACACAAGAGATGGTACTGAGGATGGAGGAAATATTAGCAATAAAAGGAAGTGTGTACTGGATCATTAATTCAAGGAAGCATGTTGGGGTTCCAACTCCAGATGTTAGATTTTAGTATGGCGGTGAAGAAATTAAGTATGTTGTCCTAGAATTCATTCATAGTGGCTGATAAGATTTTTTGTTCCTCCCACCCCTAACATAGAAAACTGTGGTGTTGGGAGATCATTTCTTTGTATTGGACTGTGATCCCTTGTAAAGTTAAAGTCAACTGTCAGTTCCTGAAACTTGATAACCACATGCACAGACCACTTCTTCTTCTTATTTTTCTGGAAATTATCACAAACAAATTGTAACCAAGTCTAGCAAATTCTGATTAGTGGGTGCTTAATCTTCTCCTTTAAGAGGGCTATAAAATGCAACAAATACCTGAAACACACTATGTATGTGCACACCTATATGTGTTTGCACGCACATCCACAAGTGCACATGTGTGCACACATGGGTACACGCATAAGCTCACTTATTGGTTTAGCTTTAACTATGCTAGAAACTGAGAACAGATAACAGCTGCATCATTTGCTGGCAGTTGCAGTGGGAGGAGGGATGAACATGTTGAAAGTTTTGCTTATGACGGTGTACTGTAATCACCTCACAGTTAAAAAATGTTGGTTAACTGCAAATGGAATTTTAACTGTTTTTCAAGTTTAAGTGCAATGTGGCTTAATAATAAAAAAAAATAGATTAAATGCACATGCAATGGGGAGCTTTACTTTTAAAACGGGATACAGATACTTAATGAGAGGTAATTAGAGTCTTAGTTTAGCCTAGATGTGTGACAGATCTAGTAGTACCGGATGTGGATATTGCTACTCCACGTGTGTGAAATGGTGTACCTCAACTTTCCTGTTCACTTAGTCCATGCACTTGTCAAAACAAATTCCATCCATTACATTAAAATTAGATAAATATAAGTCTGTTACCATGTTTACTTTCTATGCCAATGCAATCTAGTTATATAGTAAACCTCTATGGTTTTCAAGTGAACTGAGAGAAAAATGAATATTTTGTACAATTGTGTGTTATGATTTGTATGGAATGATAAATACTAACAGTTTTTGCTGTTAGAATAAAACTGAATTCATAGTGAAATTCTGAAGTGTTTTTGTTACCTTTCCAAATGCCATGGCATAACTGTTCTCTAGCCCCAGAAAAAGTCTTTTCCTTGGTAGGAGAGAATTTTGTTTGTGTGTGTACATGTGGATGCATGTGCTCACTGTGGGTAAATAATGCATGTGTAAGGATGTCTACATGCAGGTTCTTGTGTGATTACTGTATATACTTTCTGTGACATGCTGTTCCTTTAGGATAGTACCCATGATGATGCAGCATGTTCAATTAGCATGGCATTATTGGCAGTCCTGTCACTTGAACTCTGCAGGTGCAAATGGCAGTGCTTGAGTGATGGTATCAGACCTCACCCTCAGTGCCAACTTGGGTTTTGGATAATGAAGGGTGACACGGAAATGTCGAGCGGTACATTTTTCAAAGACATTATGGTTGTATTCATAAATGATTAAGTGCAATGACAACAACAACAACAATGACAGTGGCTGCAGTGATCATATTGTGATGATACAGTAGCAACAGACAATGTAAAACAGTTATGTGTTTTAGAAGGAATGTTTTTAAAGTTGGAGACAGACATACATACATACATAACACACATTCACATTTCGTGGATCCAGCATCTGTTCAATAATGGCTTGAATATGAATTGGTCAAACAATAACGAATTGTGTTGTACAGTCTCTTCCTAGTGATATTCATTTAAAATATCATGAAGTTTAACAATACAGGGCACACACTATTACCACATCAAATGTATAGCAAAGTACAATTATGAACATGAAAATCCATGTAACACAAGATTTTACAATATAAAATATAAAATCCATAGCTGTATACAGTGTGAAAGTATAATTAATAAATTAGTTGAAAATAAAAGACATTGTCAAAAATAGTTAAGTGCTAATTAACATCACAATTAATGGATAAAAACTATCTATTGTTTAGAAACCATTCTTTACAAGGAAACTCCTTAATGCACACTGAGGAGAAGCCGAATCTCTGTGATGTTTTGACGTGTTTAGAGGTAATTTATTAAATATTTTTTTCAAGGACTATTGAATTGAAGAAAATTCCACTAGTGGTAAATGTAGTTTTTTTGTTTTGTTTCGTGTCTATAGTGGTATAGAAGAGTTGTTCTCAAAGTGGTATGGATTTCTAACAAGCATTACCAATAAAAAAAAAAAATACAAACTTTGTATTGCTAGTGTGTTTAATTTCTTGAACTCACCTCTACAAGAGCTCCCAGGACCTAATCCCAGCATGACTCTTATTATTATTTTTGTATTAAAAATATATTGTGCATTGTTGTTAATGAGCCCCAAAAAATTATACCATAGTTTATCTGTGATTGAAAGCGTGCAAAGTAAACTATTCTTAATGTATCTATGTTTAGTAAGTAGGACAGTTTTCTCATCATAAAACATACAGAGTTTTTGCTTCTTTAATAACATGTTTATGTGACATTTCCATGATAGGTGACTATCCAAATACGAGCCTAAGAATTTGATTGTTTCAGCAACAGGAAGAGTTTGATCAACATGTATTGTATTTAATGGACAGATCACAGCTTTAGAAGATGTAATTTTGACTACATATGTTTGATTTGGATTTAGTACTAACTTTTTTGTTTGAAACCATTTAGAAATATGATGCAGGATGGAAGTTAATTTCTGATTTAGTTCAATATAATTAGTAGATGTGACAAGAATACTGGAATCATCAGTAAACAGTAAGGTGTGGGAGAGTGTATTAATTATGTTTGGAAAATCATTGATGTACATATTAAACAGCTTCGGCCCCAGAAAGTAGCCCTGTGGGACACCACACTTGACAGTTTCCACACCTGAAGCGTAACAGTTTGTTTTTATAAATTCCAAGTCAACTCTTTGTTTCCTGTTACTCAGATATGATTTAAGCTGTTCCAGGATCACCTCTCACTCCATAAAAGTTTAATTTAGAAAGTAAAAGTTCATGGTTAAGACACTCAAATGCCTTTGTTAGGTGACAAAATGTAGCTGCAATATATTCTTTCTTATTCCAGGTGCTGAAAATGGTATCAAGAAGCTTATAAGTAGCAATATCAGCTCACACACTGTCTGCAAAGACGTATTATTCAGGGACTACAATATTATGATTTACTAGATGTTGCTTTATTCTTCGAGATATCAGCACCTACAAAATTTTTGAAAATACAGTCAATAGAGAGATGGGTCTATAATTTGATATTAGAGGTCTTTCACCCTTCTTGAAAAGTCGGTTTATAATGGAGTAATTTAAGCGGCCTGGACATATACCTAAAGTTAAAGATGTATTGAAAGTATAAGCAAGAGGTCTACCAATACAAGCACATATTTTGTTAGATAGTCCATCACAACCACTTGGTTTTTTACTCTTCCAGGAGGTAATTGTACATCTAATTTCTGCTTCAGTAATTTGGAATATTGATTATTTCGGTAAAACAATCAGGAAATGACATCCTAAGTGAGAGCATTGCAGACTCAATATTAGCTTCCTGAATGTTAAGTTCGTCCACTAAACGGTACATGGCACGATCATTGCCATACAAACGCTGAAGAGACGTCATGTACGAGAAGTTCGAGATTACTCCACGAGAGGGCAATGTCAAACAACGCGAACGGTGTAGCACAGGTGGTTACGACAGGCGCTACTTGCGGACCACGTTGTGAGGTGGAGGCCCGTGCGGTATGGAGTGTCACAAGGCAGCGAGGCGCCTGAAGCATATAATGCGAAGTGCAGAGCGGCTGGACATGAGCCCACAGGATCTTGCTCGACTTCCAGGGTTCAAAAAATTACTAGCACAACGAACTTACGAACGAAGTCGGATTTTACAAACCCTCTTGCCAATTATATGTACAATCGTAGTGTTTCTGCTTTATTGCTACTGCAATCACCACGAGAACAATGGAAGCCAGCAATCTCTAGCCGGTCACTATGACGACATGGTAAGTAGAAAAATATGTATAAAATTTGAGATTGGTCAGATGAATTACAGTTGCCATTAGAGTCTCACGACATACACAGTGCGAGGCAAATAGCCTGTCGTCCCATGTCAACGGTACTTCACTGTCTGTCCGCTTTGTTACTCTGTGTGTATTTATAGGAACTGTTACAAGAATATGTATCACACGTGTTTGTTCTACCGTATTATGTTCTTAATTTAATTATGCAAGTGTTTTGAATTGTGACGTCATATTTTTAATCTATATGCCAAATCGGCTACGTACTCACCTGAAGGAAAACACTTTTGTAGGTAATGTGCAACAAAGTGTTTAGAGCGGCTGTGTTGCCAACCCAGCCCCATTTTGGATGTTAGTAATTGATACGAAGCTGAACGTACGTAAAATGAATTTTAAAGGTATGATACGGATGTAGCGTGGATTAAACTGGCTGAGGATAGCTGGCTGAAGTACGAATGCGGTACCTACTACATGCCAGTTAGAGCTGGGATCTCTTATTTGTGGTCTTTTTGGTTTTACGCTATAGAAGCATCCATCAAAATAATGCCTCCTGTGGAACTGTAGCACTGGTAGTTTCAGTGAATTCTGTTACCAGAGCCCGGCCACAGACCCGTCTACTGTCCGTCGTTGGTTTTGAGGTGTCGCTGCTCTTTTATTCGATGCACAGTTGTTCACTTTTTAAACAAAATTCGGCCACCAACCACCTAGGATTCTCCTATATAATCTAGATGTTACGCCAACAAATAACAGTTGTATAAAATTAATCGACGTTTATCCCTTAGGTTACTGATTCCGTGTTGGAAAGTTTGTTTTTCTGGAGCTGCTTGTAAACCACGCGATCAGTGTTTGTGTACCTAGAACACACCTCTGTAAGAAATGACTGTACCTCACGCTCGGTACCAAAAATGATAGGTACAACAAGACTCTGTCTCCTGTGATGTGACGACATGTTAGTCCTTCCCTGCAGGCAGCATTTGTTATTAGAGTTATGCAAACATCAAGCCCCGCATAGTGCAGGAAGAAGCAATCCTCTGCAATGCCTGTTGGTAACTGGAACGTGTCCTTTCTTGTTTCCGTGTATAGTAGTTTGTACTGAAAATTTCTCCACTTCAGGAAACTGGTGATGATTTTATGCCTACGTTTTATAAGGGAAGACTATATAAAGAAAAGACAAACAGGCGAAATAATAAATAAGTTTTATTTTCAACAAATTGCACAAATGCACGTTTACAGGAGACTACTGCAACATGTTCTGGCTGTTTCTTATAGTCATCTTCAGTGAGCTTTGTTATACAAAGGAGAGATATGGAATTAAAATTTAACTTCGTCAGCAAAAGTGGTAAAATATACTGCAAATCGGTGTATTATTAAAATGTCCATGTGTGGTACTGAAAATATATACAGACTAAAATTATGCAGCACTCAAAATCAGGTGCATCCAAATATTTGAAATACATAAAATTCACTTTAAACCTGTTGAGTGGTAAAGCCTGTGTATTGTCAAAGTGTGTTAAATTTTAACTCCATATACATAGTTTGTACATCAGTGCTTCCTGAAGTTGGCTATAAGAAATAGCCTAAACTTGCTGAAGTAGTCTCCTGTATAAGTGGATAAGTGTAATTTATTGTCCAGTTTGTTCTAAATAAAACTTACTTTTGTACACACATTGCACGAAAGATGTGTGATATCAAGGGGAAGTGATATGCGTCGGTGCGCGCACTCAGGCACACCCACTCACCCACCAGTCAAAAAGCTAAGCGCTGATCGCATGTCGACGTCATTTATTATTTTCAGCTTCTCCCGCCCATTAAGTGCGTCGCGTGGCTGTGTTACGAAAATGTTGTAACTATAGCGGGGTTTTGCTTACGCTAATGTCTTTCCCGTTTGGTCTTGATGGGGTCACACCGAAGACTTGCGCTGCGGAAGACAAACTGTCTTTCAGGGGAAGAGTTTTGTTTGGGGGAGTATTTGGGGTTCGAAATCAGAGTTACTTGGTCTTATAGATTGAAGGCTTTTTCCAGATGCAGAAAGGTCGCAGTTCAGACCTCCGAGTCTATGCGGAGAGTGGTCCTTGCCTTTTCTTTTAATTTTACACCGACATTCGCCTTACAACTGAGAAAAATCACAAAACCTCAGTGAATGTACCTGGAAGTTGCTAGGCAGAGTTCGTTCTGTCCACTCGATTGCCTAGACTGGCCTGCTGATATCCAAGCCTCAGACTACTTTGGTCAGCGTTCGGTCGGCACAAGTACCCTCAATATTGCCGAACTAGGGGATTTCTCGCACTACTAAACTTTGAGTCGAAATCTGGCTCGGCCTTCTGACGTGGTCGGGGAAGATCGGAACCCATAAGGTCTAGTGCATTTACTTTCCACCAGTGCGCCACGGTGCGTTGAGTTGTAGGGCGAAGACAACTTACACGTTCTTGATGTCGGTTCGGACAGCGAACTTCCAGATACATCACGCGTAGTCCATCATAAGAAAAAAAATAAACTGTTTGTGAAACAAAGCGCCGTTCTGATGAACTATGGTGCCAAGAGGGCCTAACAAACTCAGTGTTTGAGCTGCCTTCCTCACAAACTGATTTATGTGAGTTGGAATAGGTCAGTTGTTTATCAAGGCCTCCCCCAGATGTCTAGCGGTGTCGACGTATTCCTTTAGCCCCCCCCCCCCCCAATCCCAAAAGAGCTGTACTGGCCCAGGATTTGGAAGCGTCCCGCGGTTACTTCGAGGCGTTGAAGGGAATCGTCCATTCCCGAAAACGGTGCTCAAGGCTCTTTCCAGGTAGCTTATCGGCAGCTTCGGCTGCAGGATGTGGTAATGACGGCCGTGTCATCCGCGTAGAGGACTAATCCAACGCTGCGGGATGTCACTGGCATGTCTTTCACTCACAGGCGGAAGACAGCGCGGACACTAGCCCACCCTCAGACAAAGAAGTACGCGTGCTAAGACTTATCGATGTGACTCAGTGGAGGGATGTCTGAAACATCCGTGAATGGAGGCTGGATTGTATGTTTTTGGTCAAGTAGCTTGTGAGGGTGCAGACGTTTAGCTGTAAAGGACACCCTTGATGCACAAGGCCAGGTCCACACTAAAATTTCCAAAACAAAGCAGAAACAGAACGGTAAAAAGTGAGACTAATGTCTACACACGCGCACGCACACACACACGCGCACGCGCTAACACACACACACACACATATCCAACAAAACACAGAAATTTTCTAGACGTTTCAGTGTTTTGAGCAGTCCACAGTCAGTGAACAGCTGCAGCGAAGTGACTACGTCATGTGGCGGCAAAAAGGGAAATGAAGGTCGCGACATGCGCATAACTGCGACTGGCTTTTTATTTCTTGCATTAAAAAAAATTTAAGAAAACAAGTAATTTTTCAGTGAGGCCTACAATGAATACACGAAAAAGATAAACTTACACGTCTATTCCATACAAGTTGCTAAATCCATGACCTCAGCACACTGCAAATTCCACACTGCGCTGAGAATGGTCCACTAGAAGTGCAACTTGGAGCAAAACAGAACCGGACCGGCGACGATACTCGGTAGAGTTGCAGAAAACACAGATTGTACAGATGTTTCATGAATGTTGCAGATTTGTCGCAAAACGCTAAATTCCTCTTTTGTTTCTGTTTTGTCAGTTTAGTGTGGATCCGGCCTAAGGCGTCGAAAGCCACAATCGTACCCAGAAGAACCACGCTTTTGAAACTGTGTTCTTCGAAGTACCTGTTGACACTTTCGACGAGACAGTCCAGCAGCAGTAGACCTACCGTCTTTTGTCTGGGCCGGAATCCCGAGGTTCTCCTTGCACCCACACTTCTCTCCCCGCTTGCGGTTCCTGACAGGAGAATCGTCTCAATACTGCTTGAGTCAAGCAATTTTCTGATTGCATGTTGACCGTCAGCGCTGCGGTTAACTGGTGTCCACTTGCAAGAGCCTCTTCAACACTCTCAATCACTGCCGGTTCTGGCGTGTCTTTTACCGGCTGGAATTGATCTTCTACACTACAGCCAGGTCTTCCGTTTTCTGTGAGTCTGTGACAGCGAGTCCTACTGATGTAGGCATTACCAGTAATTGTGTCTATTGATTTTGGCGTATCTCCACTGGTCTTTCCTCCACTGTTTCAGCAGATAGTCACTCATCTCTAACGGGGTTTGCCCTGATATTTCAGAGTGGAGCACCCGGTGATTTGCGGCAGTTTCTGCACATTTTTCAGGCGCATTTCGACCCAGACACCTGACATTTACGTTCTAATAGAACAGGGGTGGCCACGATGCGGATTACGCACGTCACTGGTGCGGTTCGCTCAATGTGCAAATAAAAATGACATTCAGTTACTGAAATGCACACTAGACTGCACGAGAACGGCCTTTTGAAAGATATTCATGAAATGGAGACTGCTAACTAAATGAATCTAACCTTGCAGTTGGACGATGACGGATAAGAAGCCATAAAATGGGGGAAAAAATTTATTTATAATTGGATTAGAGGTTTCCTAAAAAGAAAGTGGTAGTGCTTTGTGTCTCAGGCAGAAAGCAGTACATTTGACTTGACAGATGAAGACACCGCTCTGCCTAAGTTGCCTCCTAAATTGCTGCTACCAAAGCTCGACAAACTGTAAACCCTGCTGTAGATATTCCCAAAAGTGGTGCGCATGTGATCAACTGCAGCGTTGAAATCAAAATAGGTTGCGGTGTGGTGTGCATTGTAAGCTGAAAACCATATACATATATTCCGATCTTCGTGATGTGAACCTTTCTGTCGAGATAGTGGTAAAAAATACGCGTGAGACAACGCCGAACTTTGTGTATCTGTTTCTCTATCACTTCTTTGTTTGGTCAATGTAGACTTAATGTTGATATGCGGGACAAACTGCGTGTAAGAATGTAGTATGTCACACATCCGTGCATTCAAGGCATATTTAAACTTATGAAATAAAACCAACAAATGTATAAAATATGTTTTTTTCACATATTGTTAATTACCAGCGTGTTCAGATCGTTTGTGTTATCATCATCATTGTGTTATCATCATCATTGTGTTATCATCATCATTGTGTTATCATCATCATTGTGTTATCATCATCATTGTGTTATCATCATCATTGTGGCTTTTACAAAAGTACTCAGAATACAATAAACTGCCAAATTGCATACTTGGAACCACTCTGCGTTATAATGATTATATATTATAATATATGACATATAATTATAATTATAACATTGTGTGGTTCCAATTATACAGTTTGGCAGTTTATTATTTCCTTAGAACTCTTGTAAAGCTGTCCTGATGATGACAGCAAAACGATCGAAACATGTTGGTAATTAATAATGTGTGATAAAACAAATTTTGTACACGCGCATCTGTTTGTTTTATTACAAACGTTTAAATATGCACGTAAGAAGTTTGTTGACACTCGCAGTTCCATATGTGACCGAGGCCCACCGAATGTGAAGACATGCAGAAATACTCACTTGAGCACAAAAAGTGAGTCACTATTACTGTCTGTATTGAGGTAATTAGAAAGGGATCTAACGGTTGAGGAAGCACATGATCTCTCATAATTATATTCGTGTTTGGAGATTTTTCTTCCAAATTATCCCTGTGAAATTCAGTAGGTAATACTTGGTTTATTCTACCAGGGCCGGATTACGGGTGGACGAGTTTGACGTTCGCTCAGGGCGCCGAGTTGAAGGGGGCACCAAACCAATTTGGAACATTGCGAAATGTTGTCAGTATGTTCTTTTTGAACCACGCGAGGAAGCAATGTAAACAGCGTGGCGGTGTTTGTTTGCAGTTTTGTGGTCTTCTTTGCCATGTCGATTTGTGACATTTGACACATTTGTTATACATCAGCAAGTACCTGTTGTTACGAGATTATATTTTGTAAGTATTCGGGGCTCAATCTTGACAAAACCTACCCTAGAGAATGTCATAACTGTTTGCGAATGGCTGTTCCCTTTGGTAAAGGATTTTTATTCTTTTATAAGCATGTATTTTTCTAAATAAATGTTATTTACGTGTTGGCTTATTTGAAACATGGGCGTTGTTTCCTGGATGTTAGTATTTAAAAAGTAAAAAATATTGAGAATTGCCCCAGTATGATGTCTGGCACCCAAATCTTCGTAGACTTAGAAATGATGATTAACATTGTTTGTTTTTTTACTTTATTTATATGTAGTTCTTATTAATTGGAGTATTTTGATTTATATTTTTCAGGCGAATTTGGCCACATAGCGAGCGACTGCAAGAAGTGGTCCGTCTGTGGCGTGTATTGCAAGAAGGAGGAAGAAGAAGACAGTGTTTATTTTAGGCCACTGTCATTTGACTTTGTTGAAAGAATGATGCTATTGTATTCTGAGTTCTCTCAAGTAGGTATATGTGTGTGAAAGGAATAAGCGATGTATAATGATGAAAATTGGTTGTGTCAGGTATATATATATATATCCTAATAGGATTTTCAATTAATGTATCTCTTACTTGAAACAATTTGATGGATTCATAGTCATGATATTTTGACAGGACTGTTAATGTTAATTGCAAAGAATTCTTGATCTTAGCCATATTGTGCTTTAAATTACTCTCTAATTCCAGTTGAATTTGAGAGAGATACTTTGGAACAGTAAATTTTCCACTTTGAAATTATATATGACGAACTTTTGTGTTGTTAGCAGTAGACACTCGTGCACAGAAGCACAGTCGTGGGCACAATCAATATTGACGTGATCGGATCAGGACAGAAGAAGCCAGTTACTTAGAAGCATGCTGTGTTCGCACGGTAAGGAGTAACTGAATGATACAGTGGTACAACTGTGTCTTTGATTCCCCTTTTGGGAACTCATAAAATCCAAATTTATGCCAAATGAACCGGTTGACTAAATAATATGTGATGATTGATAAGCTACTATGTGAACACATACAAAGCAAAGCCATTCTAACCTGCAGACACTTCAGCCATTTCTGAAATGAAAGAAAACTGAGCTAGAAACAGCTTATAACAAAAAGATAAAAACAAAATGCAGTATTAGATTTCAGAAGTGATAAACGTTACAGCTGGCTCTATGGTTAAAAATAAATTTTTGTTATTAAAAATAATATAATTTTGTGTATATGATCGGCTGTGTGAATCACACAGATTTAACTAACTGTACGTAAGACATCTCTGAAAATAAGGCTCAAGATTGGCCTTTATTTTCGTCTCAGAAAATATTTCAAACTTTTATTTAGCTTGTATGTATTTTTCGTGTTAGTGCAGGAACCCTTGTCTCCGTTTTGAAAGAAATGCACGTAAATTAAATGTTTAAGTACCGTAGTTACATTTTCGAGTACTAGTGGAGGGAAAAGAATATTCTGTTAACAGTTTTTGAGTAATACTCTATATATGCAACCCACCTCCTCCTAGTGCAGAGGGTGCGAATGGGCTGTACCTCCACCTCCTTCTGTGCCTGCATAGCCATAGCTTGGGGGTGACCTTTACCTTTACTCTGTGTACATAAGAGCCGGAGTAGCTTCAGAATAGTGACTAGGTTACAAGCTGAGCAGCAGGGATCGTGATTCGATACCTGTTAGGGGCAAAAAATTAATCCGTTCGCTTAAACAACCCTACCGGCTCTGGGCTCACACAGCGGCCTGTTAAATTGATGCTGAGGGCTCTTTCTTCGGGAATAAAGCTGACAGCTGCCCTCTGTCCAGTGCCGAAGTTAAGAATGAGTACAGCCATACATTTTCTCCCAGGTATTCCGTCTATGCCTTCTTGGTTTGCGCTGGAACAACTTTATTTTGAGTGCATAATTTTGTTATAGAATTATTTATGTCTAGGTGACAGTCTGCGTGTGCTTTAAACGTTGTAGACAGATGAACATGTCTTTAAATTGTTTTACTGAAAATAACTAACATCAACGTGCATATTTAAAACGTGTTTACTGTTTGGATGTTGTTATTACACTGTAGGTTGTCAAGTTCATTTCCAGGAACGAATATACAAATAAGAGGAAATGACAAATTTATATACATATCCTATATCAGTGACGTCTGCTGAGTGTAAAACAAGAGTGTGTTGTCTGTTAGCTGTGGGTTAATTTTCGTTAGGAGTTTTTAAAAATGTACTCGACAGACATCATTTTACCAGTGTCAACAAATTTAGTATTAGTTACTTCACAAGAGAATAATTATGTACATAAATCAATAATGTAAATAAATAAATATCGGCATTTAATAATTTTTTTAATTATTTGAATTTTAGAATATCAAATTTCATAGAATAAAGAAATAATTTGTATTTGAGTTTAAATAATAGTGGCTGAATTAAGATAATTTTCAAGAATGAGCTATTATTTTTCAGCACATTGAGAAATCCCACGATGTTTTCTTTGTTTAAAGTTTTGGACGACGACTAATCATGGCCCCGGAACGCAAATTCTTGATTAGCTAAAGAACACACAACATCAATAAACCGCCGTAGTATTCATATGTTTTTTTTCGACGCCTGGTGACGTCGTTTCTGCGCTGAGCGTCGAGAAGCAGGTCAACCCTCTGTTGTTTTCCAAATAATTTTACTGTAGATAACAGTACACGTGAGTTTGTGATTTTTTTAGTGTTCTTGCTGTGCACTTGACACATGAGAAGCTTTTCATGTTTGTTGAAAAAAAAACTAACCAGGGCCAACAATAAAATTTGCTGTTTCACATCCTGCTAATCAGTCAACCTTTTCGTACTGAGATGTGTAAAAATGCCTTGTATATCGTTCTGTCTTGGTTTTATGATGAGTTATAAAAGTGTATAATGATGGAGTACGCCGACCTCTATTGACTATTCTTAATATATCGTGTAGCGGGACACAGAAAATGGATTATACAAGGTGGTTCAAATATGTCCGGGACTGGTTTGTGTGTAAACAAGCCGCAATGCGCAGCAGCTGGGCGACCTTGAGAGAGTGAAGCCACAACCTCCACCCTCCCTCCTGCTCTGGTTAGAACCTGTTCAGTCCTGTCTGGGAGTTGCTAGAGTGATGAGCAATTATGGTTTTAAAAAAAATCAGTCCAGGTCATAATTGAACCACCTTGTATAATAGTTTTTCAATAACTATATTTTCGGCAATTTTAGTCAGTCTCAAGACACAGCATACCGCCTACATAAGAGTACGGTGCAAAATACAATAAGAAATAATGGACAGCGACACGATAAAGTTTTCATAGCGCGACACTAACCTGCTACAACAATCTCGAAACCTGATCAAGCTGTTGTTACAACGGACAGGTCGCCTTCCAGGATCTATGACTGCAGTCTCCCCTCTCCACAAGGCTGCGTCACCCCTTAAGGTTACACGCAGAAGGCGTGCTAATTAAGTGCAGCACAGGTAATTCTTTGAGTGCAGGTGCACCGAGGTTGAGCATTTCATAACGACAAGTAGATAACAGCTGGCCTGAGCAAATAAGCCATGTTCTGTATCAACACATGCTGGAGATGAATGTATAGAGTGTGCGCCACACACACAGCACACTTGGAGAATATCGATCGCTCAGTAGTCACATAGACAAGAGTTACAACTCAAAATTTGGCATTTTTGAGTTACTGGTATAAAAAGAAACGTTTGCAGATGCACTTTTAACAGGTAAAGTGTCATAACGCAGTTTTCAAAACTCGCCGCTGGAGAGCAGTTGTGTCGTCGTTGCATTCATAGAAAATTATAGCAAAACCTTTAAAAGTTTCTCCTGAAAAATCACAAATTTTGAGTTGTGACACTGTTGTCGCAAATTATACCACGCCTGTTAAGGAAGGCAGTCACGCCGGCTTGAGGTACTTGTCACTCGCCCGGGCCGACAGTATGAGCTCAAACAACATTCTTTGACCAATTATTTCTGTGATACCGCGTAATTTGGTGTTAATTTACCGACATTTCGGAGGAACGTAACGCTTCCATGTTTAAGATGATTTTAGCACTAAAATGGCTGTTTCGGTTCCAGTTCGCTGCGTGGATATACGCATTATTTATTTAATATTTTGTTGTCTTTCATGTAATTTTTTAATATTTGAGGAGGACACGGAGAATGAATAGGCAGAAAGGAACAACCGTGATGAAAATTGCGTAATTAGGAACTTAATAATTTATTTTCTTATATTAGGATGGTCAAATCAAGGTGGACGGGACATGCAGCACGCATTTGAGAGACGAGAAATGCGTGCCGAATTTAATCCGAAAGCCGGAAGGAAAGAGACCGCTAGCAGATATTACATAGGAGGATAATATTACAATGCATATTAAAGAATTATGTCGTGAGAATGTGATTAATTAATTATTTTCTTGTATTTAATTAATGAGGCAGCCAACCGTCAAGACGAAATGGTAGTGACTGTGTAGTTTCACGAATCCTTAACCTCGGCAGTAGATCGAAGTGAGTGTTAAACTACTTGCTCCGGCCACTCTAACTACAGTATCTATTAGATAGGAGGCTGGGAAATCCCTGGATCCACCTCTAGAAGACAATATGTTTTACTCCTTACAGTAATACAACGCCGATTTCTCTGTCTTCCTGCCCGTACCCTAGTCAGTATACCGACGGAGAAGATGCAGGCATCAGCCTAGGTCTGAACGAGGTAAGGATTGACTCGAAAACGGAACTCACTGCTCTTAACTGCGACCGGTGTGAGCGTGTAGGCTCTGTGTGTAAATCCGGATGACACAGAATTTTGAAATGCAAATCTTGTGTGCACTAAGGCAAACAATAAACGTGCGAATTATGTATGTTATGGAGGGGAAAATCGTACAGATTATTGAACACGATCTGTTAGGAAGAGCTAGGCAATGAAAAGGATTTAAGAACAAAGCGTTTCGTCCTCTCATGTTATTAGTGAAACATAACACAAAGTTTTATAGTGTTAATTCAGTACATAGGAATAATAACAGTAATGTGCTTTGGGAAAAGGAAGGAGAGCTGGAGACATGTTTTGTTCTCATGAAACTACTTCCTCCTCTTTTAAATCAGAGAGTTACAAAATCTCCATGCACATGTACGTGAAATAAGCCTGGTACAATAGAGGCCAAAATTCTGCAAATTGTGGTTTCATTGCAAATCATCTTACTTTGATAACGTAACATATGTGCAATACATAGTATTGTACACCGCGTTGCTGGAAAGGAGACAAAGACAAGTGCAGGAAAATTGATGAATAACATTGTCATAGTGGCAGAGTAGAGGCCTTAAGAACCCTCGTGTTTTTCAAGATATGGGGAAAAAGAGGTGATTTGTTGTATGTGAAAGCCTGTAGGGTAAAAATTATAATTATCTATGAAATAAAAGAAGTTAAGGCATATGGAGAATTATTTGAATTGGAAGATTTATAAGTCTTGTGCTGCATTTAGAAAAGAATAAGATCTAGGCTGACAAGAGCAGAAAAAGACTGAAGTTTTCTTACCTGATAGATTATATATGGAAGCAAATATAGAATTTCTGCGGAGAGGGGATTTGCAATATGGCACTCCTGAATTGAGAGGTTAAAAGCATTTTTGTAATACGTATATTCTGCTCTTCATTTATTTTTGACTATATTCGTTATTTGGATTGTTGCTGTCTTTCAGAAATGTGTGAAATATAGTTGATTTAATTGGTATAAACTGGACATGAAATTAAAATACATCTCTGCATGAACACCGTATCTTGCCCTTTCCAGTGCGTATGATTATTTGTTACATAAAATTGCTTCTTCTTAGGGCGAGAAAATGGCGTAAATCATGGAGTCATATTCGGAAATGAGAACTGTGATTACTGAAGGTCTGAAGTAGTATCGATATTTACAGCATCTTATTACTGATGACAACTGCAGCCACAATTGCAGTGCTGTGGCTGTGATGGTCAACACGTGATATATTGTGACCCAATACTTGGGACATACATAAACAAAGTCGATTTTTTATTTGGCATATAGTTTTTATTTATTTTCATAATATAATAATTACAATCGTTCCAAGTATAACACTGTGTTGCTGTCTGATTTGAAGAAGTTATTTGTAATAGAATATTACAGACTATGGGCTTACGGTTATACGTGCGGCCAGACTTTTGAATTTGTGTTTTTAACCAAAGAAAATACATTTTCATAGCCTAATAAATTTTGGAAAGTTTTAGATTTTTTTTGTTTTAATGTGTGAACTTACAAATTACTTAGCGCGAAGGTGTATAAATTTTACTTTATTAATACGCCCGACTCGGTGGCACCTCGTATTTGTAGCGTGGTGTTTTTGTAGTTCAGCGCTGGTCTGGGCTGGAACGGAAAGCATAAGTTTAACTGCAACCTGAAAGTGTTTTAATTCTTTTCAGAGGACTTTAAACGACCTGCAAATTTTAATATTATCAGAAAATTCCGCTTATCTTTCCGTCTTCAATCCGAAAGATTAGTATGTATGCACTAAAACACTAACTTAACCCATTGCTTGTTTTGGATGTGACATTTAGTTAAGCTTTCCTTTCATGAAATTATTATACTATTATCAAATTAATCTTTAATCTGAAACATTGGTTTTATAATGTCCTGGACCATTTTATCTTTGTCAAAAAAAATAATTTTACTCAATGAACGTAATCGCATCTTATATTATCAGCGTTATTATTTATCAAGTATTGTACAATTTCTCCTCCCACATCTCTGTATTATAACCAATATCATGAAACCTTAAGACACGCAGGAGTTTTCGGAAACGATGCTGGAAACACTATCACAGAATAAAATATAATAAGGCGCATTCAAGTTATGGCACTATAGAGGAAATAAAGAGAAAATATGAAATATAATGTAAATGAATGTACAGAAATGAATGTAAGGGGAAGGCTGCACATTTATGGAAGAAGAAAGGAAAATAAGGTAACAGATAGGGGTGCACTGGACATAAGCGCCTCTTGGAGCTGACACTGAATATTACGAGGCAGGAGTCCTTCACAGGGACAGGGGAGGTGGGATAGGGCAATACAGGTACAAAGCGAGTAGTAGCATTGCGCTGTTATTAGTCATACTCACTACAGACGTGAAATGGTGCTTCGAACTGACGGAATAGAGGTAAGCAACATAGAATATAAACGATTATGAATTAAAATGTAATAGTTATATAACGTTAGATTACGTAATTGTTATAATGACAGTATTTGAAGGCACGTACTGACATTGGAACTTAATAATATCTACAAACTCTGGAGCAAATAATGTTCGAAAATGGGTTAAGCAACAGACAGTGTAGTTCGTTTGACGACCAAAATTTTTAAGTATACAATTAGGTAAAAATACGTAATGATTTCAATTATAATATTAAAATATGGCGGAAAGTAATTGATCAGTAAGATATTACGTCAGCAAGTACGTACAAAGAGCAAGAATACCTAATAAAAGTTAAACATGCAAGCAACTAACCACTTATTGTCAGAAGTTCTTAATGGTGACGTGGCACACAGACGATATAGGTGTAGTTTCGATCATTCTAGGGTTTAAGGAATCTCTCTAGCTGAATGACGTTGACTGTACTTCCTTGACTGGTAAGATGCGGTTAGCTTCAGAGGAGAGAAGCATTGTTACAAATAAGGTTGACATGCGTGTTGTTTGCTTCTTTAAATATTGCAGTGCTGAGTGTGTGAGAAAAGGTGACTGGATTGTTTGCCAGGAATGGAATGTGGGAAACCAAGAAATATACATTGATGCGAAGGGAAAACACTTCCTTTGAGGTAGATGCCTGTGATCACATTTGTACCCACAAGGGTTAAAATTGCACCTACTGACGTATATTTTCGATCAAAGTTAAAGATCTTTTATTTGTTTAAAAGACTAAACTATTAAAAAATTTCTTATGATATGATTTGCACTTATTCAGCCAGGTGCACAAAACATGAATATCTTGCTCTCATTTTTACAGATTAAAGTATATTCTGTCTGAAATAATGAAAGCTGTATTAACTTACTTCAGCATATACTTAATATGGTAAATTACAATTTCATATGGAGCGTAAAAAGTAGATGTTTTAATGTATTTAATATAACAAGTATCAAAGAGGATAATGTTGTGTGTACATGGCACATGTATGGTGAATTTGCAAACGACAGTTAATGTAAAAGTTTTTTTTAAAACTTACTGAACAATGCTATCAGCTGCAAAGTGTGTTTATTATGAGCGAATGAATGCCTAAATTCGGAATTATAAACTCATGGGCATAACTGAAGTAATGAGAGACAAACTGAAGTAATGAGGAACAAACTGAAGTAATGAGGAACAAACTGAAGTAATGGGGAACAAACTGAAGTAATGAGGAAAAAAACTGAAGTAATGAGAGACAAACTGAAGTAATGAGTAACAAACTGAAGTAATGAGAGACAAACTGAAGTAATGAGGAAAAAACTGAAGTAAAGAGTGACAAACTGAAGTAATGAGAGACAAACTGAAGTAATGAGAGACAAACTGAAGTAACGAGAGACAAACTGAAGTAGTGAGAGACAAACTGAAGTAATGAGAGACAAACTGAAGTAATGAGGAACAAACTGAAGTAATGAGAGACAAACTGAAGTAATGAGAGACAAACTGAAGTAATGAGGAACAAACTTAAGTAATGAGAGACAAACTGAAGTAATGAGAGACAAACTGAAGTAATGAGAGACAAACTGAAGTAATGAGAGACAAACTGAAGTAATGAGAGACAAACTGAAGTAATGAGAGACAAACCTGTTTCAGTGCCACATTTGGGACTTAACTTTCTAAAATATACGAAATTAAAAATTCTGCGTTTGTAGAGAAGAGGGACGGGGTTTTAAACTCCTAACTTGCCAGCTTATCCAAAATATTGTGAGCAGATGATGTAATCGTGCAGAAAGAAACCAGTATTACCCGTAATAATTATTTCCACCAACTGTCTTTAACAACAGACGCCAGACATTAGCCCCTTCCATGCTAAACACGAGCACGAGTGTCTCGCAAAAAACAGGGGCTCTTATGGCTGGGATTTGTTTGGTGTTTGAGACCAATCCAAGCAACGTGACAGCAGTTAAAGCAAATAGTTTCTTCGTTGTAAGCAATAAAAATCACAGGAACACTACCGGAAAAGAATTTGTTTCAAGAATATCTAACACTTGCAGACGGTAACTGCGGACACTATATTCGACACAAAAGATGCTAACTATTGTCTGACTGGCTCTGTGTGGTTGAGATGTTCAGAGGCCCATTTATATTGCTGTTGCATTGACACAGTACCGTAATACATGCGTACAGCTAGCATCCAACACATATCCAACGGTGACTGTAGGCGACGTCCCGCACTGGTGCCTGCACACAAGAGTTCCTGTAAAACCCCCGGCAGTCCGGTCCATGTACCCGCCCAACGTCAACATGACACGCGAAGGGCGGTCGTGTTCAGCGAGCAGTAGCTGCCTGCTCTAATTCCAGGTTGACCTGTTTGATTTGCTTGTCACTTGAACCAAGCCCGGTCAGGAACACATGACTATGGGTTACAGTGACACGTCGCTGTGTGAATAGCCTGTTATGAGTAATAAACAGATGCAATTACACTATATGACGTGTTTTCATTGCTGCATTGTTTATACACCATTCATGTTAATTTGAGTGAATATTTTGTAACACAACAGTTATCCTGAAAGAACATATAAATACTGACAATAATGTGACAAATAGCAAAGCCAATTCTTCGTTCATGTCGGTGCTGTCGGACCTTATTATCGCCTAACCCAGCAATCTCCTTTGATATTGTTGTCAGCAGATTTGTTTGTCGTAATTTGGCGTCCGTCAGGAACGCAAGTACAGCGCTGTACAACTGAATGTACCTTGAATGTGGAAAATAAACACTTGATTTACAATGTCGCATTCAGATGTAGAAGCTTTGGAGGTAAAACCCAGATACTTGCATTCCTTACGTCAGCTGACCGTGACATTGCTCTCGGTGTTAACTACGTGGGTGGAAAAGTGACGATGAGTCGTTTTTGATGTTGAGGTGACGATAGTAGAAATGTCTGGTTTGTTTATGGCTGATTTAATGACGCTGCCAGTAGTTCATCCTTTATAGAGTAAAATGAAGAGACAATATGAAAATAATGAATAGGACGGGATTTTGAAGGAATCGATTGTGGTACAATTTAAATTACTGTCCCTGCATTTTTTTTGGAGAACTAAGGAAAACTATGAAATATCTCAGTCAGGATAGCGGATTTTCGGCCGTGATTTGAACCCGGGACCTCCAGAGTATGACGCATAATTGCGTTAGACCCGAAAGCGGCTTTCAATATTAAATATATTGCTGTACATTGTGGTTGAATTGCTTCGTTGTCCATTAGGCGGGGAGTGCAGCTGAAAAAGAAACAAGAGACAATGCAAATTTCATGGCCTTACATTTCCGCATAGGCCTGTGTTATATATTGCATATGATGTGACTTACCGCATATCAGAGTAGGTGTTGGACATAACCTCCTTCAAACTGTCAGACGTGCTTGATGTTGTACTCGCTCACCCTTTGTACCTTGTTTGCCCCGACTTGCCCTGTGCGGTAGGTGAATCTTCTTACGGGATACGGTGGGGTTCATCGAATCCACACATAGTTTTCACTGTTTATGTATGTATTTGTATTTGATATGCAAAGACTATTCTTATCCAGTTAAGCAAACAAAAATCATATTTTCACAACAGAAAAGAAAACAACCGTCGCTTCCCTCCAGAAATATAACCGTTGTTTTTATCAGCTGACCACACTATACACCACCTCACTCACTCACCTCTGTCACTCTACTGCCAGCGTTATTCACCCAATTCCGTTATCTGCTGGTAACCTTTTTTCCCGTTTCAAGCTCTCTGTATGCAACCCCTCCTCTTTATCACCAACGGTTTCTTGAATGTACCATGACAGTTTAAATTTAAGACGGACGGTACCGAACTGCCGGCGACTGACGCCAGCAGTCACTCTCTCTGTTGTACTGAACTGAAACAGTAGCGAAGCTTATTCTAAATTATCTGCGAAAACTTTCATACAAGTTTTCCCTTATATATATTTTCACTTTCCTTTGCTTTCTTCTCCTTAATGTCATAAAGGATACGGAAATGGAAGAGGAAGCGCTAGATCGCATTTTGTGGAGAACTTGCTCTGGTAGAGGCCCGGGACATGCCGTAAGACAGACGAGAAAATGAATGGATGTTTTTCAGTAGTGAGCAACTTCTGTATTGTACTGTACTGTATACCCACAAAATAACAATTTTGTGTTACCCTGTGCTACACATGTCTGTATACCAGAAGACGAAACAGGACTGTGATATTGCCGTTACGTTACCGTAGGCGCGACGATATTACTGGCAGTGTGCAAGTCATACAGCAGCCGTGCAGGGCCGATAATTTGTAGAGGAAAACTTCAAATAATATTTAATATTCCGTTCACCATGTGCCAGCGTCCCTGGCAGTTGAAGGAGGGTTTGGCCAGCAGCTTTTCCAACCTGCGGGAAGCTATGTTGTATTATATATATATATATATATATATATATATTGTAGGTATAATGTAAGGTATAAGCTTGCCGTGTGTCTGGGTCCGATTCTAACTGACCTTCCTGTATGAGGCTGCGGAAGTGCTTTACCAGTCTCGGCCTGCTTGCCTGTTCACAGCGCAGTAATTTGCAAACTCAGAAAACTACATTCGTTGGGCCATCACACCAGTTTGAAAGAAGGCAAGAGTTACTTGTAAGTGAGGTTTCTAGTGACTTTCCTCTCTTGACTTCCAGAAACAAAGAGCAGATTAGGACAGATTGTTTTCTGATGCGACGGAGTGGCAATTTTTTGTCATTTGGCGCTGCTCAGATTCTGCTGCCCAAGTGTCTTTCAATAAACTAATGTATGAACCCTATGCAAGGTACGGGATCCATAGCAAAGCGTCATTAATGCGAAACAAACTCGAGTGCAAACACACACACACACACACACACACACACACACACACACACACCCACCTAAATAATACATATACACATACATACACACGCATATATATATGTATATATATATATGTATATATATATATATAAAAAAACACACACATAGGATCACATAAGAAGCGCGCGCTCATATATACATACATACACGTGCACGCACGCACGCATATCTTAATTTCAAACAAGTTCCGAAAGGTAAGGGTAACTTAACACTGAGCTTTTCTCGAGCCCTTCTCAGAGGGTTACAACAGATTAATCCACCTTAGTCACAACTATTGTTACTGTTCATAATTGTACTTATCTGTGTATTGTTGAGTGTTATTACTACTGGTATGATTAAAGTACGTTGTATCTGTTTGCAGAACGTATTGGTTATGAGTTTACTATGATTTTTTAATTAGACCATCATGCGTAATTTAAATTTTCACCCAGTCAAAATAGTTTGTAATTGTTGACATTAAAGAATATTTTACATAGTTCGTAGGTGTATTTATAACTTTTATACATGCCATATTTCATAATCCTAGACGTATTAATCATATGTTAAATACTGTGATGGTACACCATTTCCCATTAATTATGCTTCACGTAAATCACATGAAACAATGAGGCAGATTGGTATAGATTACTACAGACGGCAACAATGTTAACGTTGGTAACCAAAGCAGTCGTAAATGTACTTCTGTCTTCACGGCACATGCCTGTTACTTTTCAAATTTTAGCCAAAAGTGAATTTTCTAGACAGAGTTTAGTAAAATCCAGCAATATAGCAAGAGTCGCGTTGTTCCATGCGGACGGACGGACACACATGATGAAGCTATTAGTAGCTTTGTGCATCTTTCCATGAACGACTGTGAAAGCCAGAAGTAGCAGATATTAGTTGATGTCCACGAAAAAGCAATGTGTGTGCCTGTAAAAGTTGTTCTGATATCTTGCAACGAAATCTGTGCTGTGTGAGCAGTTGCTGCAAACATAACATCATTGTGCCTGAAGGCGGTTATTATGGAAGCGCCGCTTAGCTAAAAAGTCCAAAGGGTTTCACACTTCCAATGCCGTCAGGTGGTTATGGCCAACCTGGGCCACCCGCTCGCCTGATCTTGCGGTGCCACTCTACTTCTCTGGGGTTACGCCGAAAGCAAAGTATAAGAAACACGTCCCGCCAATTCTGATGCCTTAACACACTGAATTGCGGAGTGTGTTGACGGCACCCCTAAGGAATGCTACAACGCTTTATAGTACCCTTTCCATAGTGACCGCAATTGTGTATTGAACGACATGGTGGTCACCATAAAATGCCACATGCAAACTGCAATGATTAACACGAAATCCCATGGACATTGAATGCATAAACCAGGGTTATTGCAATTTCTTCACTTTGCCTACAACTTTATTTCACTTCAAATACTGTCAGGTGTTTGTGGCTCACTCTCTATTTTATTACGTTTGGAGGTTTTGAAACCCCATAATGAAAGTTTATTTTGGGGAATTTGATATCATCGCAGAAGTCACTGAAAATGTGCAGCTTATTTCGAGTTCCATATTTTGTGTGTAAATTATCGACGTTTTGCTTCCAGCCATTGTTAGGGGGGTTATGTGAGGGGTCGGTAGTGAATTGTGCAGTATTAGGGGTGCAAGAGGAGATGATCATTGCCTTCAGTACGCGTATATCATCAATGTTAGGGGTGGGAAAGCTAAAATGGGACTTGGGAGAAGAAAGGCGTCAGAAATGTAGACTAATAGAGACCACTGAGAGAGGAAATTTTGCAAAAAATTCTTCAAAATTGTTAAGGCCAAGAACTTTCTGTGGATACTAGAGGCCGTAAATTCTTCCACCGTCTTTGACACATATATTTATTGGCTGTCAACCGTGAATTGTAGAATAGAAAGAAATTTAGGAATATTTTGGAATAAGGTGATTTTAATATATTTTGGTCCTGTTTTCAATTTATGCCTCTTGTTAAGATTTTCAAGTACCCTGCAACTAAAGTTAACTGTTCAAAGGGTTTTGGTTGTTACTTAGAAGAATACAAACAAAAGATTTGTCTAGTTCTCTTTCCTGTCTCTCTATTTTGTAAAGTAAGTAAGCACTTTTAAGACATCTGTAGTTTCTGTTGTGTCTGAAAAATATATATTTTATTTTAAAGAATAATTTTGTTTCTCTTGTATTGCCTGCCGCACCTACACTGTCTCAGACACGATACGGATTATCAGAACTGCTTGTCTAATGCTCAGTGTGTCTGGAAAACAATCCTATATGTCCTGAGGCATCACTTTTCCGATTGTCTATGGAGAAGACACACAAGTGTAGGGCTACGTTCAGAGAAATAATCTAGAATTAAAAAATGCACGTAACTTCTCCATGTTCTCCATTTCCTTCATCACTTACGAGTGGCTGTTTGCATGTCTGTAGGGTTTCAGACTGTAGTTAGATTTGTACGAAACTCGGAAGGCGAGACGGAAGAAGAGTTTCGATATATTGTTAGTCACACCTGGGAGTTAATATTTGGTATTAATTAATCTTCGAAAATTAAAAACGTAACATCATAATAAGAAGAAAGGCTGTAATATAAGGCAATAATTTTTTTTTTACAGGAAGAGGGGAAACAAATTTAATTACTGTGAAAGTACCCACAGTGTGCCCGCTCATCCTTCTGTTCAAGTGGGTTAGAGCGTTTGCAAGAGAAGAATGTAAAGAGATGTTAAGTGGACCGTTGATTTGTGCAGCAGAGAAAATAAGTTTGACAGTTGAACTGAATTTGGAATTTTACTGAACTTTTTCTTTCAAGAGACGTATTTGGATGAAATTTTGATAATGTTTGGAGGGCTGAATTTGGGTGTAAATATTATGGTTTTTGTTTGTAAGGCTGCAAAAGAAAAAGGCAGTGTAAGGTGGAATTCAGTATAACTCAGAATTTACTTTAGGACCGAGAAAAATCAGGAAAAACAAACAAAAAAATGACGGGGCAAAGTTTGCTTCAGTTAGACGAATCGGTATAGGCTATAAAGGGATCAAATTACTGTTTGAATCACACGTAAAAGTAAATAGACTGTGCAGCAAGAAAAACAGTGCTGCTAGTGTTAAATGTTGTGGTATATGTCTACTGCAATAGCAACCATACACCGGATACGACAAAGAGGACACTCTCTGTCAATAGGCTACGTAACAATTTTCGAAAGGAAATTAGAAAATACTCTAC
>Ga0131853_10001953_pt1 | contig 36870 bp, 35 predicted proteins | sample TergutLab28metaG_FD_92764 | JGI IMG/M metagenome (GOLD analysis project Ga0131853, IMG submission 92764) | Labiotermes labralis P1 segment gut microbial communities from Petit-Saut dam, French Guiana - Lab288 P1 (version 2) (version 2) | ecosystem: Host-associated > Arthropoda: Insects >... | reverse complement strand
GGATACATAGTTCCTGTATATGGGATCTACATAAAACCTAACTGTGTTTCTGGTTGCAGGCACGGCCTGCTCTGCTACTAAAAAGAATGGGCGTGTTGCATAGTTGCGCATACCGGTATCGGGTTATGCCAGGGGGCTATTGGGTCTCCGAAGGGGCGGTGGGGGTTGTGGCGTTTCCTGTATTGGATAATCCCCATGGTTTTATTTGCCACCCGCTACAAGCTCGTACGTAGCCCCATCCAGCTTGGACGACACACATAGTATGCGGGAGCATTCGTTATTACAGTAATGGTCCCCCGTTAGTTGATGGTGATATGGCAAGATTTGCTATGACAGCTTTTAGAGCCTGCCCTCTATGGCTGATAGCATTCTTTTCATCCATGGTTAGCTGGGCAGCGGTTTTGCCATGCTTCGGCAAATAAAAAATAGGGTCATACCCGAAGCCTTGCCCCATAGGGCGTTGAGCAATTTCCCCCTCCATTTCCCCGTGAAACAGGCGCACCCCGCCCTCATCAGCAACCGCCATCACACAAATAAAACGAGCTCGGCGGCACCCATCAGGCATTTGGGATAAAATTGCATCAAAGCGCACGGGGTAGGGCGTGTCACGCCCCATAAAATTAGCAGAATCCACCCCGGGCTTTCCCCCAAGGGCATCAACCACCAAACCGGAATCATCCGCAAGTACCGTAAATCCGTTCCCCAGCGCATCCCGCACAGCAATGGCTTTTTTTGCGGCATTCTCCTCAAAAGCGGTTCCGTCTTCAACCGCATCCAAATCCATGCAAAGCCCAATATCATCCAGCGACAATACATCCGAAAAAGGCCGCCCACTTTCGGCGGCCTTTCCCAAAATTGCCTTAATTTCGGCAACCTTATCTTTATTTCTTGTTGCAACGACAAGTTTCATCTATTCACACTCAATGGGGTCATTGGGGTCTATCATGCCGTATGTGCCGTTTCTGCGGCTATATACCACATTAATTTCCATGGTGCCGCTGTGGCGGAAAACATAGAAGGTATGCCCAAGCATTTCCATCTCAATAATAGCCTCTTCCGGATCCATTGGCTTGGCGGGGAAGTGCTTCATGCGCTCAATAACAATCGTCCCGTCATCACCCTCATCACCATAATCAGGCGCAACAGAGTCAAATGCCTCAAATTCGCCCTTAAAGGTGGTGTCACGGCGGCTTTTGTCCTTCACACGCTGTTTGTATTTAACAATTTGTCTGTCAAGCACATCCACAACCCCGTCAATGGCGGCAAACATATCGCTGGACACAACCTCGCCCCGCAAAAGGCGTTTATTAAGCGGCACGGAAACTTCCACTTTATTTTCCTGTTTAACCACAGAAAAAGTTACCTGCACCGGCACATCAGCAGGGAAAAGGCGGGATAACCTCCCAATCTTCTGTTCTGCACGGTCTTTCATGTCTTGAGAAACAACAACGTTTTTGCCAGTAAAAGTAAATCTCATAAAGTCAACTCCTTCGTGGGTTTTCGTTATAGTTATTATACCACAAAAATCCAAGCCATGCAAGTGTTGCTGCCAAGGTTTTTGCGCTAATCAGACTTGGCCCAACCAAATATCAGCTTTTGGATATTGTCTTCATTTATTGCATGCTCTTCTAAGTAAACCCTGTTTTGTTCATAGCCAAACATTTGTTGAAACTCCTCAATTGTAGCAGACTCGCCTTCGATTGTTAGATAATACCATTCCAAGCCCGAAACCTGATAGCCCGAATCCGAACGCTGCCAGCCGGCCTCGCTCAACATCATAAAGCCATTTACAGCCACCAGCTTGTCTCCATCAATGGTTACACGGCCATATCCGCCGCCGGAGCCCATAGCATGAAAAGCAATGATGCACCCCTCCCCCATAATGGTGAAAAAGTTGCCAGACAAGCCGCCCCGGTTGTGTCCCAAATCAAGGCTAACCGACACATCATCCCGAAAAGTGTATGCGGCAACACCCCAAAGATATGTGGCTCGCTCCAAAATAAAAAGCTCTGGTATGCCGTCCCCATCCATGTCGTGGAGAATTAGATAGGTATCATTAAGGTGCTTGTAATCATTTAGTAAATCCACAAAGGCTTCCTGTCATGCGGCCATGGGTGAGGCTTCTTCATTGCAGGCAGTTAGCAATATTAAAACAATCGTTGCCAAAACAAGTGTTGCCAATACTTTTTTCTTCATCTTGCTTATCTCCCCCTACTATTGCGCCACATCCACCCAGTGTACCCTGCCTTCTACTTCCACATAGCGGGTACGGATTTGAATGACGGCGTTTGCGGCAATTTCGTAAGTGCCTTCCACGTAAATTGCCGTGTCGGTGGCGTGGCCATGGGCAAGTATATGCAGGTAAATATCCACATGGCCGGGCCAAGCGGCCTGTATGGTTGTGCCATCATCCAGCGTGCGGTGCACATAATGCTGGGCATATTCAAAATCCGTTAAAATGCCGATAAATTGGTTGCTGCGCCTGTCATACACCCGCAGGCCAGGCTCGTAATTTTCCAAGGTAAACGCCCTTGGACCTTCTAAAATTATAGTAAAGTTTACCGTGCCATCACCCCGTGTAACAGCTGCGCCAGGGGCTGTAAAGCGGTAAATTGCACCAATTGCCACCACCAAAACAACCAAAATCACAGCCAAATCTATAATGCTTATTTTGCCAAAAAGCTTTCCATTTTTATCCATTTTGTGCCCCCCTAATTTGGCATTGGTGTAACTTCCACAACCACACCAATGGCGGCAAAGCCCCGCCCTCTCAAAAACTTTTCCATGCCCACACGCACGGGTTGCCCCTCTGTCAAAATTTGGGATGGGCTGAATGTGCCACGCCCACGTATGGTTATAAACACATCATAACGCTCGGGCACAGGCACATTGTTAAAGGTTGCCGTGGTATTGTCAAAGGTAACGCCGTATGCGGGCTGGTGGCGCACATCCACAATTTGTCCAAGCAAGTAATTGCGAACAGAATCCCGAATTTCCCCGCCAACAGCAGCGGAAATTTGTGCAGGCACAGTGGGCATGGCTTGTCGCATTTCCACCACAAAATATACATAACCGTCTTCCGTATCTGCCGCCGTGGTAAAAAACCACACAGCCCCGGCACCTACCGCAAGCACAGCTAATATTATAAGCGCATCTATGATATTAAACTTTTTCATTTGCAATTTCCCCTTTCAAATTAGCGATGCCCGCCGCCAGTGCCATAATTATCCAGAAAAAGGCCAGCACCCTAAAATTATACCACACATTATCCGTAAATCCTTTTACCAAAAAGCCCGCCATGCCGGCCGCCAGTGCCGCCGCCAATGTCTTAACCTCCAAACTGCCACGGTTTGCACAGCGGAACAAGCCCTTAAAAAACCCGCCCATAATCAGCAAAAACAGCCCAAAGCCGCCAATGCCGAAATATATCATAATTTGCAGGTACAAATTGTGGCTGTGCTGGGTAAAAACCGCATTATAGGCGTACAAGTTGTATATAAAATTAAAATTTTCTACACCCTGCCCGATACCAATGGGCCAAAAAACCCGCAACATGTCCACCGCACCCAGCCAAATGGAAACACGGTAGGACGTGGAAGTGTCCGCCAAGTCCCCAATGGATAAAAAGCGCTGCAAAATATCCGGCGGGATAAGGAAAGGGGCGGCGATAAGGCCTAAAAGACCCAAAACAACCAACCTGCGGTCCCGCATAAGGGCAAAAACGGCGGCGGCAAATATTAGCCCAAGCCATGCCCCGCGGGAATGGGTAAAAACCATACAAAGTCCCGCCGCACCAAAAATGCCAAGGGCAACAAGCTTATGCAACCAATCACGGTAATAATAAATCATGGCAAATGCGATTATTGCGGCAAAAATCAAGTACCCCCCAAGCACATTGGGGTTTTCCAAGGTGGAGTATATGCGGGCAGTGGCCGTGCCAAACATGTCAGCATCCAGCCAAGCGGCCGTCATAACAAAATTGCCTGTAACCCGTTGCCAAATACCAAATGCCGCCACCACCAAGCCGGATGTGGCAAGCACCGCCGTAAGCGCCAACAGCTTGCCCTTGGTTGCCATGGTATTTTTTACCACAAAGTAGAATGTTATAAACAAGACATAAACCCCCGCAGAAGGGGCAGAGTTGGCAGGGTTAAAGGAAATTGTCACAGAAAAAGCTATCAAAATAGCAAAAAGCATTACAAAAACATCGGTATAGGTAATTTTTAGGGTGGCCTTGCCGCTGATTAGCCATTTTGCAGCAAAGGACAGGGTTGTTAGGGCAATAAGCCCCAAAATAAACATGGTAGGCAAAATTGGGGCAAAAAATGCTGTTGCAAAAATGCCCACTTCCACACGATGCAGGATTAACAAGCCACCCACAATGCCGCCCGCTGCCAATACAAAGGGCATAAGCCCCGCAAAAAAGCCAACCGTGCCAAGCCCTGCACCCAAAAGGGCAAATAGGGGTATATGATGGTGGGTTTCCTTCGCTTCTAACATTTCGGGAGTTATGAAGTAAAATCCAAAAGCCTTTTGCAGCACAAACGAACCGCCATAAAGCTGTGCCGGCGAACGGTTAAGCAAAAGCAAGGGCACGCCAAGGGCGGCAACGGCCGCAAAAAACGGGGTTAAATACCCAACCGTGGCAAAAGTAGCAACAGCAGGAATGCCACCGGCAAGCACAAAAAATATACCAAAAGAACGCAGGGGCACATGGGGCAAGCCATCACAAAAGCTTGCAACTGCACTTATTATCACGCTGTTGGCTGTTTTGGGCTTAAAAGCGATAAAGCGACCGAGAAAGCCGCCAACCTTGCTACCCTCAAAGCCCCGCTCCAACCAGGTTTCGCCATGCAGTAAATTAAAAAACCCGCTGCCCCGCCAAACCTTCACAAAAAACTGTGAAAAGCTGCCAAGCCAACGCCCCGTCACGCTATGGTTAAAATAGTGGATAAATTTTGCCCAAACCGCCGTAAAAAAGCTAATTATCAAGCTTTGCCCAATCATAAATCACCAACTTTGCCAATGCCCAGCAAGTTATTGTAAACATTTTCCACCTTACGGGTCATAACCTGCGCCGTAAAGCGTTCGTTAAAAATTTCTTTTGCCCGCTTGCTAAAATGGGCAAATTCCGCAGGGTTGTTTCTTAGGTTAATTATTGCCTTGTAAAGGGCGGCATAATCCCCCACTTCAAATAAAACACCATTTACCCCATCGTTTACCACAAAGGGGTTGCCGCCGGCATCTGTGGCAATTGCCGGCACGCCAAGGCTTAACCCTTCCAGCAATGCCAAGTTGGTGGTTTCGCTAAACGATGCGTTTATTTGGATATGGCTGATGTCCAGCACCTCTTCCACATTCTTTACAAAGCCTGTAAAAATAACATTTTCCAGCCCTAAATTTTTTGCTGTTTTTTTCAAATTATCTTCTTCGCTACCTGTACCCACAAAAATAAATTTGACGGGCACACCTTCCTTTTGCACCATTTGGGCGGCTTTTAGCACATATTCATGCCCTTTAACCTTTTCCAGCCTTGCAACCATGGCGCACACAAAATCCTCATCCTTTATGCCCCATTTGTGCTTACCTGCCGCCTTTTCCTCCGGGGAAAGCCGGCGCAGGGCATCAATGGCATTATAAATCATCACAGTTTTGCGCTGGCTTGTTCCTGTTTCCATCAAGTTTATTTTAGCAGCAGGGGATGTGGCTATAATGGTATCTGACAAATAATTATTAATTCCGCCCGCAATTTGTTTATATGGAAATTTTTTCTTATACGGATGTTGCGGGCCCGTGCCTTGCCTGTCATAAACGCTGTGGCGGGTATGCACCACCAGCTTTTTGGCTAATTTTGCCGCAATGCGTGCAGATAGGGATGCGTGGCTGTGTATTATGTGGGGGTTTTCTTCTTTATATAAATTTTTAAGGGTTTTAATTGCACCAAAGGCGATGGATTTGTCCGCAATGCCATCAATTTCGATGGTGCGGATGTCCAGGGCTTGTATTTCGGGCAACAATAGCGAACCACTAGGCAAAACCACCGAAATATCAAAAAAATCCCGGTCAAAATTAGCAAGGAAAACCAGCAATAGCTTGCCTGCCCCGCCAATATTTGTATCTGAAATTATATGTAAAATTTTATGCAAATAAAGTCCCCCTATCTTGTCCAAGGTTAGTGGACAGGTCTATTGTAGCAGAACTTGCTGCATTACACAAGCACAAATTTCTAAATTACAGCATTTTTCATAATTACTTTTGGGGCGTGGGGGCTACCTGCCACATATTGCCCTGGCGATATTCGCACATTTTTGTCCAAAATGGCATATTCTACCACTGCGCCTTCACCAATCCTGCAACCTTCCATTATTACGCAGTGGCGCACCTGTGCCCCTTCTTGCACCCGCACCCGCCTAAATAAAACCGAACTTTCTGCAAACCCGTCTATAATAGACCCACAACCAACAAGGCAATTTTTAACATGGCTGTTGGCATTGTATTTGGCAGGCGGCTCGTCTTTATTTTTGGTTTCTATATGCGGCTGCTGCGCAAAAAACATGCGGCGTATGTCACTTCTCAAAAAGTCCATATTTATGTTGTAATAGGACTGGGCAGAATTTATAACGGCCCAATACCCATCATACATAAAACCGTAAATACTAAGCTTTTTACGGTATCTTTCTATAATATCCCTTACAAAATCATAACGCCCTTCGGGTATAATTTCTTCCAATAATTGGATTAGCAATTCCCGCCCTATCACATAAATCCCCAGCGAAATGGTGGAGGAGAAGGCCTCCAATGGTTTTTCCTCAAATTGGGTAAGCCGCATGTTTTCATCCAAGTCCACCACCCCAAAGGCTGTAATGTCCATGTTTTGCATATCCTTACAAACCAGCGTAATATCCGCATTTTTTTCGATGTGAAAGTTTAATACATCCTCATAATCCATCTTATAAATCCCATCGCCACTGGTAATTACCACATAAGGCTCGTTGGAGCGGCGCAAAAATGATATATTTTGGTAAATAGAGTCGGCAGTACCCCTAAACCAAAAATTACCATCCTTAGAAAGAAAGGGGGACAGCACAAACATGCCCCCGCGCTTGCGCCCAAAACCCCACCATTTAGAGGAATTTAGATGGTCGTGAAGAGAGCGGCTGCTGTATTGGGTAATAACCGCCACCTTGTTTATGCCGGAATTCGCCATATTGCTAAGGGGAAAGTCTATGGCACGATAGCAACTGCCCACAGGCATGGCAGATGTGGCACGCACTGCCGACATTTCTTTTAATTTGCTGTTTTGCCCGCCGGCAAGAATTATTCCGATTGCTTTCATTCCTGCACCTCCCCGGTAATATCCAGCGTTTGGCCGGATTCCAACCTGCCGTTTATATAATATTCCGCTGTTGTAATGCCGTAAATAACACAGTTTCTGCCCACAACAACCCCGTCAGGCACAGCAGAACCTTCACCAACCACTGAAATGCCTGTGTTATACACCTGCGGTTTTAATTGGTTTGCAATATTTTCGCCAACACCCAATTGGGCATCCCGCCCTATATTGCAGTTTTCATCCACAATAACCTTGTTTAGGCAGGCGTTTTCGCCGATAATGCTACCTTCCATTATAATAGAATCGTTAATAACTGCCCCTTCTGCCACAAAAACATTTGGTCCCAATATGGAATTAACAACCGTGCCAAAAATCTCGCACCCCTCCGATATAAGGCTTTGTCGGATATGGGAATTTGCACCCGAAAACTGGGGTGGCTGATGGTGGCTGGATGTGTAGATTTTTGCAAAATCCTCATACAAATTAAAGTCGGGGGTGGTTTTGATTAAATCCATGTTCGCCGCCCAATAACTGTCAATTGTGCCAACATCTTTCCAATAGCCGTCAAAACGGTAGGCATAAAGGTTTTTGTTCTGCTCCAAATACATGGGTATAAGATGTTTGCCAAAATCCGTATCATCGTGGATATCGTGGGCTTCCAGCAATGCTCTGCGCAACATATCCCATGTAAAAATGTAAATGCCCATAGATGCCAAATTGCTATTCGGTTGCTCGGGTTTTTCCTCAAAACTTTGTATTTTGCCCGTTTCATCTGTATTCATTATGCCAAAGCGGGCGGCCTCTTCCCAAGCTACTTCCAGCACGCCAATGGTGGCATCTGCCCCCGTTTTTTTATGGTGGGCAAGCATGCTGCCATAGTCCATTTTATAAATATGGTCCCCGGAAATAATTAACACATAGGTTGGGTTGTATGTATCAATAAAATTAATGTTTTGATAGATGGCATCGGCTGTACCGCTGTACCAGTATCCCTGCTCCCCTTCCTTAACATGGGGCGCAAGTATGGTTACACCGCCGTATCGCCTATCCAAATCCCATGGTATGCCAATGCCTATGTGGCGGTTTAATTGCAGGGGCTGGTATTGGGTAAGCACCCCAACCGTGTCCACGCCACTGTTTATGCAGTTTGACATGGGAAAGTCTATTATCCGGTATTTGCCGCCAAATGCTGCGGCAGGCTTTGCTTTGTTTTTGGTAAGCACGCCCAAGCGGCTGCCCTGCCCGCCCGCCAAAAGCATGGCTATCATCTCTTTTTTGCGCACAATATCACCCCCGAAGGATTATCAATCTTATTTTACCACCAATGGTAAGAAATGGCAAGCCCGCAAATTAAAACAAAAGTAGGTGGCAATTAAAAACAACGCAGCCTTTGGCCACGTCGTTTTTTGATTATTCAAAGTACAAAACAAAATCACTTTCCCTTTGTATTAGGCCCACACCGCTGGTGCGCCACAATTGCCAGCCATCATCCCTGCCTGTATCTATTATCAGTACGGCGTGGGTATTGGGTATGCTTTCCACCAATGCAAGTCCCGCCTCTGTACCCAAGGTATAAACGGCAGTTGTAAGCCATTCCCCTATAACAGAAGTTGGGGCAACTATATATATATTTATTATATCGGTGTCCACGGGCATGCCTGTATCCACATCCAAAATATGGTGATACAGCACACCGTCCCGCTCAAAGGATCGATGGTCGATACCGCTGCCATTCATAGAAGCATCCGAAACCATCGCAATGCCCATATGCCCATGTACCAGGGCAACTTCCCCCGGGCGGCCAATGCCCATTCCAAAGGGGTTGCCATCCAAACGGCGGCCAATTGCCACATTGTCGCCGCCCATGCTTACGATGGCACTGGTAACGCCTGCATCCCGCAAAAAATCCGCTACACGGTCAGACATAAAGCCCTTGGCAATGCCGCCCAAGTCCAAACTGGCTTGGGGATGTTGCAAGCGCACACGGTTACCGTCGATAATAATGCCTGTGCCAACAGTGGGTAGCGCAAGCGCAAGCTCCTCTTGCGTGGGCACACGCACATCAATGCCCTTTTCCGGGTTTGCTTCAAAAACCCACAAATCCCGCACAGCACCAATGGTTATATCCATGCGCCCGCCTGTGGCTTCCCGAAAATAAAGGGAATAGTCCAAAACTTGTATCAAATAAGGGTGCACCTCCACAAACTCGCCATTTGCGTGGTTTAGCCGCCAAACATCTGTCCCCTCTACAAACCGGCTAAAAATACCTTCCATGTAGCGGGCGTAATCCATGGCTTCTGCTGCCAAGTTTTGGTAATGTCCTTCCCTGCGGTTTCGGGCACCATCCATATAAAAAATGCGTATTTCTGCCCAAAAATCCCCTACAAAGTCCGCCTCTGTCACGCTATGGCTTTCCTGCTCGCCTTCGCATCCTGTTAAAAGCACCAAGCTTAGCAGGGCAAAGAGTGTTAAAATTGCTCTTTTCATAAATTGCGCCTCCTGCTGTCTAAATTAAAAATCGCTGTCAATTAAATCTAAGTGGTGGTTTTTATCCATGTTTTTACAGGCGGACACGAAGCCATCCAGCGGGATATTATTGCACTGGGTGCCATTGCGCACACGTATGGATATATTGCCCTGCTCCATTTCAGCATCACCAACAATTACAATATATGGCAGCATTTCGTGGCGGAAGCCTTTAATTTTGTTGCCCATTGTGCCTTCGCTTGTATCCAGCGACACACGAAAGCCCTCATCCTCCAAGGCTTTTTTAATTTTTTCACAATATCCCACATGGGCATCGTGTACTGGCACAATGCCAATTTGGATGGGGGATAACCAAAATGGGAATTTTGCGGCAAAATGCTCGATTATAACCCCGATAAACCGCTCCATGGATCCAAACAGCGCACGATGGATAACCACGGGGGTTTTACGCTTGCCATCACTGTCGGTATATTCCAGCCCAAACTTGCCGGCTAACTGAAAATCCAGTTGTATGGTGCAAAGCTGCCATTCCCGCCCAAGCACATCCTGCACCAAAATATCAATTTTTGGGCCGTAAAACGCCCCATCCCCTTCGTTAATTTCAAATTTGCCTTCGTATCTGTCATTAAGCACTGCTTTTAGGGCATCTTCTGCCGCATCCCATTCTGCAATTTCGCCTAAATACCCTTCCAGCGGGCGGGTGGAAAGCACAGCACGGCTGGTTAGGCCAAACACACCATACAAATAGTTGGTAATATCCAAAATCTCATTAATCTCACTGGATATTTGGTTTTGGGCTATAAAATTATGAGCATCATCTTGCCTAAATGTTTGCACACGAAGCAGGCCATGCAGTGCGCCGCTGGCTTCTTTGCGGTGCAGATAGCTGGTTTCATAAAAGCGCAGGGGCAAATCCCTGTAACTGCGGTTTTTGCGCCCAAAAGTTATCATGGCATTTGGGCAGTTCATAGGTTTTAGGGCATAGTGTTGGTCATTATCCAAATCCACTGTAAACATATTTTCGTGGTAATGCTCCCAGTGGCCGCTGGTTTCCCAAAGGCTGCGGTGGTTAAGTTGCGGTCCAACAATTTCCTGGTACCCACGGGCTTCATGCACCCTACGGGAGAAGTTTAGTAAGGTATTGTACAGCTTTGCACCCTTAGGCAACCAATAAGGCATGCCGGGTGCGGTTTCGTCAAAAAAGAACAAATCCTGTTGGTTGCCCAGTAGGCGGTGGTCCCGCTTTTTAGCCTCCTCCAAAAATTGTTGATACTTTTTAAGCTCCTTACGGTCAGGGAAAGCATGTACATACACCCTTTGCAACATTGGGCGGTTAGAATCCCCCCGCCAATACGCCCCTGCAATGCTTGCCACAGCAAAGCCCCAATTGCGAAGCTCCTTGGTACTTTCCACATGGGGTCCTGCGCACAAGTCCACAAATCCGCCATTTTCGTAAGCGGATATCTCCTCCCCACCCGCCTTCAGTTCGGATATAAGTTCCAATTTATAAGGCTCGCTTGCAAAAAAAGCTTCGGGGTTGTCAATTTGTTTATACATAAATTCTTCATCATTTTTAATTATTTCCGCCATTTTGGCTTCGATGGCGGCAAAGTCCTCTTCCTTAATAGTGTGGGGCATATCAAAATCATAATAAAACCCATTGTCAATGGGCGGCCCAAAGCCCAGCTTAACATTATCAAAAAGCTGGCATACCGCTTTTGCCAGCACATGCGCCATGGAATGGCGTGCCTTTTGGATATAATCCGCATCTATATTTTTACCCATAAAACCACCTCATCTAATGTAAATTGGCTAATTGTAACACAACAAAAGGCGCATGTCAAGAACCATGCGCCTTTATTTCCAGATGAATTTCGGGGATAATGGTAATTTTTTCTATGGGTTGAAGGGGGATGTTTGGGTACTTTTTGTGTAATGTTTCCGTCAGCATTAGCCCATCCACACCCATGTACTGGAAAAGCCCATGGGTAGTAGTTATTTGGGATTCTATTTTTTTAGTAAAGTCGGCATTTAGTTCAGAATTGTTGCGCAAGCTGTGTAACCCCACAAGGTTGCCGGTAGCTTGGATTTTTACATGGCAAATTAGATTGTCACCCCCCATGGCAAATGTGATTTTTGGGCGGCTTCTAATTATTTGCAGGGCGGTATGGTCATCCAGCACAAGCTCCATGCCCCCGGCATTTTCTTTTACCCAAATTTGCCCTGCCAAAAGCTCTTCGGGGATACTGTCTATATAAGCAAAATTCTTTAAGGCAAAAATGCCCCCAATGTTTATCTCTTTGCCATCCCCTCCCCCTTCCAGGGTAATTTTGGGCAAAACCGCCGTACCATCCCTTCGCAGGGATGCGTCAAAACCTTCCAAATCCGCCTTTATGGCCAAAGATGCCACATTTGCCCCATCCCCGCCAAAATAATTTGAAAGGTAAGTGCCCAGTAAATTGCCGCCTTTGGGCTTGGTTTGTAAAATTTCACTAACGGGCTTGTCGGTTGCCATTACAATGGTACGTATGTTAATTTCGCCTTTTTGGCTAAGGGTGTCTGCAATCTCCCTCACCATTCGAGGGTTTTCAAGCGCATCCTTGTGTATGACTATTGCTTTGGTGTGCCCGTAATACAAACGGTCGCTCATACCGCCGCCCGCTTGTGATAAGGCATGGGAAAGGGATGCCCCCTCTGCTTGATACAGCAATTTTGGGGCATCTTCCCCGCCGTTTTCTAAGGCGGGAGCATCCACCACCGACAGGTATACGGAAAAAGATGTTTTATCACCTTCGCCGGCTTCTATGCCCATAACAACTACAAAGGCACGGTTTTCCATCTCCACCCTATCCCAGTTAAAGGTCAGCAGGGCAAGGGATACGGCGGATATTGCCACAAATTTTAAGGCAAATTTTTTATTACGCATTTTTAACCCCCCGTATTTTACCGATTATTAGCAGAATTATCGGAAGTATCACCATTGCCCCCACGCCAAAGATGTTGTTATATCTGCTAAAATAATTGTAAACTTGTGTTAAATTATCCGGAAGGGCGGCGATTATGGCGATTATAGGCAGGCAAATGATAATATAGCGGCTATGGTTGCCCTTACCCACAATATTTTTAAGCAAAAGGGATGAGAAGAATAAAGCAGCGTTAATAATGGCATAGGCAGAAATTATCCAAAAAGTCATAATAAGCGCACCTTGGCGGTCAATAATTGCGCCGGGCATAGCGGCGGTGTCCATCATCCTAAGCACAGGCCAAGTGTGGCGGGCAATGTTGCCCGCACCAAATCGGGCAATGGTTACGGCAGTTATGGCAACCATCAGCCCGCCCATGGTAAGCACCGCCCCGCCAGCTGATTTTGTTAGTTTTTTTGGGCGGGCAAGAAAGGGGCTTATAAGTAGCAGCATATCCAAACCATTAAAAGCAAAAAGTGCAGCATATCCAGCCCTGCCCACATTTTCCAGCGGCGCATTAAATATGGGCAAAAGGTTTGTGAAATCAATATCCCTGCTAGATATCACAAAAACAATGATAAGCGGCACAAGGGCGATTAAAATCAGTATCTCCGCCAGCCTTGCCCGTGCCTCCATACCCTTAGATGCGCCAAAGCCGGCCAAAACAAGCATGGCGGCAAACACTATCCAAAAAGGCGTTGTTGGTAATAGTATGGACTGGGTGATTTCTGCGAAAATGCGCAGGTTAAATGCAGCAAGCAGCACAAGGCGGGCGATTAAAAACAAGCAAACCACCACACCCACAGGTCTTGTAAGGGTTTTGCAAGCAAAGTCGTAAAATGTGATACCTGTGTGCATTTTGGTAACGTTTGTGATTATCCAAACCAACACAAGGGCGGTAAGGGTTGCCAAAAGCACACCAAGCCAACCATCTTGCCCGGCAAATTCTGCTACACGGCGGGGCAGGGATGTAACGCCAAAACCAAATATGCCCAGTATCAGCAATATTTGCACTTGGCGCAGGGATATTTTATCGTTCAAAGCGAAGTTGTTGGTCATTTATGTTTTTCCTTTCGTATACGTTTTGCTGACAGGGTGGTGGCAAGCACCCGCCTACTCTTTTACATGGGGGTTGCCCAAGTTATTTGGCGGTTGCTGGCGGTTTTGTTGGTTTGGGTTGGCGTAAATGGGTCGCTTTTTCATAAATGCCATGGGCGCACGGAAAAGGCTGTCCTTAAAATCCGTATATCCATTAACATCCCCTGATGCAAAGGGGAAAAGATAGGGCAGGCCAAAAGTTTTCATACTTGCCAAGTGGATTAGGATGGTTATCAAAGCTATCCAAAAACCCAGCAAACCAAGGGTTGCCGCCAATGCAATAATAAGAAATTTGCATATACGAAAAGCGGAAACAATGGCGTAGTTAGGAATGGCAAAGCTGGCAATACCCGTTAAAGCCACCACAATAACCACAAGGGGGCTTACAATGCCCGCCGCCACCGCCGCCTCACCCACAATCAAGCCGCCAATAATACCGATGGAGCTACCCACAGGCCGAGGCAGGCGAATGCCCGCTTCCCGCAGCAATTCAAAGGCAAATTCCATAATAAGTATTTCCAGCACGGCAGGGATTGGTATAGCTTCCCTTGCCGCCGCCATCTTAAAAGCAAGCAAGGTGGGCAACATATTGGGGTGGAAGGTGGTTATGGCAATATACAGCCCGGGCAGGGCAAGGGCAAAAAAAGCGGCGGCAAAGCGCAAAATACGGGTAAATGACATTATTTCCCAGCCCTGTGAATAGTCCTCGCTGGCTTGGAAAAAACTGTTCATGGTGGCCGGCACAAGTATTGCTGTTGGCGAATTATCCACCAAAATAGCAACCCGCCCTTCCATTATCCCACTGGCGGCCTTATCAGGCCTTTCGGTAATTTGGCATTGCGGGAAAGGGCTGTTGGTATCCTCCTCAATCAACTCTTCCAGCGCACCTGCATCCAAAATGCCATCAATTGTGATGTTGGCAAGCCTTTGCTCCACTTCCGCAAGTACCTCGGGGCGCACCACATCCTCCATATAGCACACGGCAATGTCGGTTTTTGTGCGCCTGCCCACATTACTTTGCTTAATTTTAAGATTGGTATCTTTTACACGGCGGCGCAAAAGGGCGGTGTTAAAGCGCATTACCTCGCTAAACGCTTCGTTGCTACCTTGCACCACCACTTCCACACTGGTTTCGGGTACGCCACGGTTGGGCCAGCCACGGGTTGCAATCAAAATCCCGGCACAATCACCGTCCAAAAGCATTGCTGTATCCCCCGAAAGTATCATGTGCACAATATTGTCCATATCTGTTTCTTCCCGCAAGTCTGCCGTGGTCATACCCCCGTCTTTTAGGGTTTCCAATAGGCTTATGGGCTCGTGGAAAAATGCTTCAGGGGTTTTAGGAGAGCTTGCCATAAGGCGGGGCAATATGGTTTGCTCTACCACGCCACGGTCGGTCATGCCGTCCAAATATATCACATAAGCCCACCGCCGGCGGGATGTGCCAATGGGAAACTTCCGCTTAACCAAATCACCGGAATCGGCAAACAAATTTTCCAAATATTCAATATTTTCGTCCAAATTTGTGGATATTTTCACAACCATCCCCCTTTTGGGCTATTTTTCGCTAAAATCACGTATTTTATTCCATGCTTGACGGCAGTTAAGGTTTGTTATATAATTAACATATATTTAGGAGTGGATTTTGCCCTATGATTATTAAAATGACAAATATAATAAAAAAATTTTTTGAGGGCACGGATAACCAGCTGTGTATTTTGAAGGGCATAAACCTGTCCATAGGGGCAGGGGAATTTGTGTCCATCATTGGCCAGTCGGGCAGCGGCAAATCCACACTGATGAACATTTTAGGGGCTTTGGACAGGCCAACAGATGGGGAATACCTGTTAAACAGCAAAAATATTGCAGATATGTCGGATGCCCAACTGTCAGATATCCGCAACAGGCAAATTGGTTTTGTTTTCCAAACTTTTAACCTTATCCCCCGCAGCACCGCCCTTGGTAATGTGGAACTGCCCATGCTGTACGCAGGCACGAAGGCGGCCAACCGCAAAAACCACGCTAAACATCTGCTGGAAATGGTTGACATGGCAGACAGGGCAAACCACCGCCCAAACCAGCTAAGCGGCGGGGAAAAACAGCGGGTTGCCATAGCCCGTGCCATGGCAAATAATCCCGATATATTGCTGGCGGACGAGCCCACAGGCGCATTGGATTCCGCCACAGGGCGGATGATAGTGGATATTTTTCACAAACTTCATAAACAGCAGGGCAAAACCATTGTGCTGATAACCCATAATAAAGAACTTGCGGCGGAAACCCAGCGCATTATTACCCTGCATGATGGAGAAATTGCCGGCGAAACCACATGATAAATTGTTGAACGGATGGAGTGCAACCATGCTTTTATGGGAAAACATACAACTTGCTTTGGAGGGGTTGCGGGCAAACAAAATGCGCTCGCTGCTTACCATGCTTGGGATTATCATAGGCACAGGGGCGGTAATTGCCATTGTAACCGTGGGCGGGGCATTAACGCAGGTTATTACCGCCCAAATGCGGTCCATAGGCGCAAACAATGTGCAGGTAACACTGCATCCCCGTGGCGGTTTGGATTTTACGGTGGGGTTTGGCGGTGCGCCCCCCGCCCCACTGCAAAGGGACTTGATGACGGGGGAGATGGTAAACCGTTTTTACACCGCCCACCACCATTCAATTGCAGCTTTGGCTTTAACACGCCCTGTGGGCAGCGGCTGGGCGGCAAATGGGGAGGATGCCTCTATCGCATCCATAATCGGGGTTAATTCCGATTTTAAGCGGGTAAATAGTGTAGAAATAGTAAGCGGTCGGTTTATAGGTGAAGGTGATGGGCTTTACGCCGTTATCAGCCACCATTTGGCACAGGAGCTGTTCCCGCAAAGTGACCCGTTGGGGCAAAAAATACGCATTGATATTGGCGAAAATACAGACTTTTTTGCAATTATTGGCGTATATGAACACACAGCCATGTCTTTACCATTTTTGGGCATGGGCAACAATGCAGCAGGGCACAACGACCTTTATATACCCATATCCGCCGCCGGTATGATGGCGGAAGATGGACAAGGCTTTCAAAGCTTTGTTGTGATGGCGGAAGATGGGGTGGACATTGACGGATTTGTTGCCCAAATTATAGACTTTTTTAGCCCCTTGTATGCCCACAACCCCCGCTTTACAGTGGCCGCCCTGCCCATGGCAACCATTTTAGGGGTGACGGAAACCATGATGGCAGCAATTTCCATTGCTGTTGCTGTTATTGCAGGCATTTCGCTGATGGTTGGGGGTGTTGGGGTGATGAATATAATGCTTGTATCCGTAACCGAGCGCACAAGGGAAATTGGTACAAGAAAGGCATTGGGGGCAACCAATGCCGCCATACGCCTGCAATTTGTTGCAGAAGCAGTGATAATTTGTGCAATTGGCGGTGCTTTTGGGGTGATTCTCGGCATTGTCTTGGGCTATGCCGGCAGTTTGTTTTTGGAAAACCCTGTCCTGCCGCCCCTATCCATAATTTTTATCGCACTGGGATTTGCCATGGCAATAGGGTTGTTTTTCGGATACTACCCCGCAAACAAGGCAGCTAAATTAGACCCAATTGAAGCATTAAGGCACGAATAACCGCTAAAAGGAGGAAGGGATATGGCAGAGAAAAGGAAAATACCGGCAGCCGTAATGCGCCGTTTACCAAGGTATTACCGGTATCTAACCAAGTTAATGGAAAAGGATATTTGGCGGATATCGTCAAAAGAATTGGCGGAGCGCATGGGTGTAACATCCAGCCAAGTGCGGCAAGATTTGAACTTTTTCGGCAGTTTTGGCCAGCAGGGTTATGGGTATAATGTAGAATCCCTACGCAAGGAAATTGAGTATATCCTTGGTATGGACAAGCAGTATACCATGGTTTTGGTAGGTGCCGGCGGAATTGGCTCGGCTTTAACGCACAACAAAAGCCTTGCAGAAAGCGGGTTTGACTTTGTTGCCACCTTTGATGACGAGGCCGGCTTGGAACAGTACCTATCCACAAATTCTGTTGACATTGTGGTGGTGGATTTACCTGACACTGAAATTGCACCAATTATAAAAATTTTGGCAAAAAGCGATATTGGTGGGGTTTGGAACTTTTCGGCAGAAGAGATGCAATTGCCAAAAACCATTAAAATCGAAAATTTTCCGTTAATGGACAGCCTTGCCATGCTAACTTACAAGCTTAACGAAGAAACATTGGCAGACGAGGCAGGTACGCCCCATGTTTGGTGATGTTTTGAGTTTTTTACTTGTGCCTGTTATTGGAGCCACCATTGGATTTTCCACTAATGTGCTTGCCATTGCCATGCTTTTTCGCCCCCACAAGCAAATTAAGTTGGGTAGGTTTGTGGTGCCATTTACACCCGGCCTTATCCCCAAAGAAAAGGCGCAGCTGGCAAAAAACATAGGTGCGGTGCTTGGCGAATCGGTTTTAACCCCTGAAGCTTTAGCTAATGCGGTGGCTACTGATGGGGTGGTTGATGCAGTGTCTGCTAAATTAGGTAAGTTGCTTGGGGATTTTGTAGACGATGCCCGCAGTATTGGGCAGATGACTTCGGAGACTTTCGGTATTTCGGAGCAGGAGCTGACAGAGCAAGTAGCAAGGCGCGCACATGGTATTATTGACCACATCTCCCAAGCCACCATCCCCGCCTTTATACAAAAAGCAGGGCAAGGCAAAACAGTTGGAGATGTCGTGCCGCCCGCCCTAATACAATACTTCAAAGAGCTTGCCCGCACACGTTTGCCCCAATGTGCAGACCTTTGCCGCAAAATTTTGCAACACCCCACGGGGGAGCAGTTTTTGCGCCAAACCATCACAAAAATAGTTAAGGACAACGCCAAGGGGCTCGTTGGCATGTTTATTAACCCTGATAAGATTTATAACAATATCACCGAAGGTTTGTTGGAGTTTTTGGAAAGTGAAGCAGGGCAAGCTGTGCTTGCGGAAAATTTGGACAAGGCGATAGAATGGCTTCTATCCCAAAGTTTTGACCACATACCCGAAAGTGCCCGCATTTGGGTGGCGGAAGCGGTAACAACCCTGTCTGAACACCTAAAAGCCAATGGCCATGTGGATAAGATTGCTTTATCCATCCTTGCCCTATCCCCATCGGAAATAATACCCAAAACCGCCAGGGAAAGGGACATGGCGGCACTTGCCCGCCCAATTGTGGTTTTTTTGGCAAAAAAAGCGGGGGAGCATGTAGGGGGCATTTTGGATATACCTTCCATAGTGGAGGAAAAAATTGGCCAATTAGATACAAGGGAAATGGAAAAACTTGTCTTATCCGTAGCGGGCAAACAGTTGAAGTGGATAGCCGCCCTGGGGGGCGCGCTTGGCTTTATCATCGGCTTTATACCAAGCATAATGGGCATGAATTAGTAATTGGGATTGGGAGTGTGGATATGATAACACATACATGGATTTCGGGTAGGCAGGATGATTTGTTAGAGGATGCCTATGCAATACGCCACATAGTTTTTGTGGATGAGCAAAATGTGCCCATAGAAGAAGAAGTTATCCCCTGGGAAGAGGAGATTTCGGAGCATTTGACCATTTACGACAACAAAACACCCGTGGCAGTTGGGCGTTTGCTGCTACACAAGGGCAAATACATATTAGGGCGCATTGCTGTGTTAAAAGAGCACCGTGGGCGAGGTTTTGGGTTGCTTGTAACCCAAATGCTTATGGACAAAGCCTTTGAAATGGGAGCAAAGCAATTGGAGTTATCCAGCCAAACCCACGCAATGGGGTTATATGCAAAGCTTGGCTTTGTTGCATATGGCGACGAGTATATGGACGCAGGCATACCCCACTTTTCCATGAAGCGGGGGATTTGAGTATAGATGAAAATTTATCCTTGACAACACAACAAAAATGTTTTATAATGTACCCTGTGCCGTGGAGCAATAACTGGGTGTAGCGTAGCTTGGTAGCGCGCCAGAATGGGGTTCTGGAGGTCGGAAGTTCAAATCTTCTCACCCAGATGTGATAAATATAGGGTTTCCATAAATTTGGAGCCCTATTTTTTTATAAAAATCACTTCACAATCCTTCCAAAAAACTTCGCTGTATTGCAAATAATTCAACTACGTGGTATAATAGCTGTGAGGAGGTGATATGGCTTTGCTGATAGACAATTTAATAAAAAATGTATCCTCCGATCCATTGTTAAACTTAGAGATGGCTGCGAACTTTCTGGCGAAGGCGACAGGTGCAGATTGCTTTATACTTGCCGATGGTGATGGTGCGCCATATATTATAACAAAAAGCGGCGTTAGCGATGCGTTAGCCATGCCGGACCAACTGATGTACGCCAATTTACATAGGTGGCCCATAACGGCAAATGCCGTTATGGCTACGGGGCATGTTTATGTGATGTGTGTACCCATGTTGTCAGCCCGGGGCCAGGATGATTTCACCAACGAAAAGCGGCAGATTCGGGATTCGTATATGCCAATTAGCGGCTATGTCTATTTCCAGAGCTTAAACGCCGCCCATTGCCCCGCAACAGAGTTTGTTACGAAAAATATTGAAATTTTTAACCTGCTATCTAATTTTTTGGGGATGTACCATGTGCATACGGCTGCCAGCACAGATAAGATGACAGGGGCATTAAACAGGCGGTATATGGACTTGGCACTGGAAGCCCACCTGGAACAGGCAAAACTTGCCGGCTCGCAGTTTGCTGTTGTGATGATAGATTTGGATCACTTTAAGCATGTAAACGATACTTATGGGCACCTTGCAGGTGATGATGTGCTGCGTGCCGCCTCTGCCGTTATCATGGAAAATTTACGCAAAGATGATGTTTTGGGACGTTATGGCGGTGAAGAGTTTATTGTGCTGTTGCGGGATGCGGACCATGCAACAGCTTGTAGCATGGCTGATTTATTGCGCACAAAAATTGCGAATGCAAAGATACTGGGGGGCAAGCGTGATATCACAGCCAGTTTGGGCATCTCAGTTTATCCCGACCACGCAGATACTATAAAGACCCTTGTAGATAAGGCCGATATGGCTTTGTCTATGGCGAAAGAGTGCGGGCGCAACCGCCACGAAATATGGAACGAAAACATGAGCGGCTTTGCAACTGCCAAAAGCAACAAGCAAAGCTTTTTTACAGGCGACATTGCAAAAGATGCCAAGCGCATGCAAGAACTATTTGCACTTATGCGAATCTCAAGGGCAAGCATTAGTATCACAGAAAAAATAAATATGTTCTTGGATAGGTTGTACACGTCAATAACCATGATGGACATAACCTTGTTTTTGGTGTCGGATGATAAGATGACGGATTCTTTCCGATTAACAGAAGCCGGCATAAAACCGCCGGAATATAATGACAAAATTATCTTTGATGCAATACAAAAACAACAAGGCACCTATATGGTGGACTGGGATAACGATAAAATCCATATAAAAACCGGAAGTGTGGATTTGCAGTCCATATGCGTTGCCCCTGCCGTATCTGATGGCATTGTTAAGGGTGTGCTATATATTAGTATATCTGCAAAAACTAAGGAGTTTGCTGCGGACGAGATGGCATTTGTAAAAAATGCAGCAATCGTTATTGCGGCCGCATTATAGCAAAACAAGCCGGATAATATGAATGGGGGGCAAGGCCTTGGAACTTATAAACAACAGATACAGGGTAGTGCGCAATATGGAATGTTGCGAGTTGTGGTCCAGCCACCTTGTTCGTGACCTGATGGATAACAACAAGGAGAAGGTGGCCTTTATTGTTGATGACGAAGGCATGGGCGAAAACTTGCAAAACTTTTTTAGCAGCGACTATCTTGTATGGAAAAACCTTGCATCACCATTTATTCTGCGCAATTATGAGCCGGAGCCGGTAAAAACAGTAGCCGGCAAGCACAGTCAAAATTTTCAGTATTTTGTGTTGGCTGAATTTGCAAAAAATGCCCGCCACCTTAACGATATGCAGGAGCGGCTGCCCGCTTCTTGTGTGTTGAATGTATTTGCACAGGCTTGTTGCGCTGTGCACTATCTGCATATTAAAAATATCTGTTATCAGGATATAAACTTTGCAAATGTGATAATACTGCACGAAGACGGGAAGTTTTCCTTAAAACTGCGTGATGGTGCTTCCGCATGGATATATAGGATAAGTGCGTGCAATAATGATGCTGATAGTGTTTACTTCAAAGCACCGGAAGCTCTTGTGGACGCCGACCCCACCCCCTCTGCGGACATATATTCGCTTGGCGTGTTACTGTTTTGCTTAATAGCAGGCGCAGGTGGGCGCAACCGTAATTTTAAGGCCGACTTTGACAGCTTCAAAAGGATAAATACCGACGAGCTGACAGCAAAGTTTATTGCCGTAATAAACAAAGCCACTGCCGGTGTTTCTGAAAGGCATGCCTGTGTGCCGGAAATGCTAATGGATATAAACGATGCCTTTGGAACAAGCTTTGCCGCTTTTGATAGGGCAGAGGTAGAGCGGTTATACATAGGCTGTGGCATTGTTGGTAGAAATGACGAGCGTGCAGCGATAATGGATAATTATGACAAAGTTATGTCTGCAACCAGCGAAAAGCGTTTAGTATGTATACATGGCGAGCAGGGCATAGGCAAAACCACATTGATGACAGAGCTAAAAAACAGGCTTTACCTTAAAAACGCAAATGTGCTATGGTCTTTTGGCCAAAAGGGCGATGGTGCATTGCGTGCCATGTTAAAGCAATTGGCAGAAGCGGCAGATTACTCCGGCAATACAGATGCCGGCTTTTTGAAATACATTACCGCTTTTGCAAACGGCATAAACACCGAAGCTTCCTACGACAAAAACTCCATCACCAAATTTGTGCATGACTGTATAAGAGACAAGTCCGTTGTCATCATCATAGATGATATGGAGTTTGCGGACGAATTTACAATTAACATGATAGAGAGGCTATCCTTGGTAGTCAAGCGGCTTAATGTGGTTTTTTCATACCGCAATGGCCACAGCAACAAAGCACTTTTGGGCTTGATGGCAAGGCAAGGGGATGTAATGCTGAAAGTAGAGTCAAAGCCCCTTTCGCCGGATGACACTGCGGCATTGATACAGAACATCTTACGTATACAAGGCATCTCCAATAGTTTTAGGGATTGGATTTATGGAACCGCACACGGCAACCCCCTTTTTATAGAAGAAATACTTAAAAACCTGCAAGCAAACTGCATAATATACGCCCACAAAGAAAGTGGACGCTGGCATATAGATTATAGCCAATCCGAATATAAAAATATAGCCTTACCCACAAGCATAGAGCAGGCCATAAAAGAACAAGCCGACAGTGTCGACGGCAAAAGTTACCGATTATTGGAGGTTATTGCGGCTTTTGATGATTACCTTGTATCAGAAGCAGAGCTGTGCCTGCTTCAAGCAGAATGCACACCGGAAAACCTAAATATGCTGGTGGGGAGAGGCTTTCTATCCGCCATCCCCGGCAAAGGCGGCATTACGTATGGCATATCCGACAAAATCCTAAAAACTTATATATACGAAAAATGTTGTGTAGACAAGCTAAATGATATGCACAGCCAAATTGCGAGCATGCTAACGGATGGTGACGACTTGGTCGAGCTTGCCTACCACTTAGGCAAGTTGGGCCGTAAGGAGCAACAGATGCAATGCTTAGTTGAATATGCCCTGCGGCTGTATGATATGAGGGATTACACTGCGGCTATAGAGGGTTTTGAAGCTGCCCTGGAAATATGCCGCAGCTTATCCAAGGCTGACAAGGAGGTAAGTATTCTATTAGATTTGGGCCTTGCGTTGTATGATGCTAACAGATCCTTGGAAGCAGTAGATGCTTATGAACAGGCATTGGCGATGGCTGTAAAATTAGAACTTGCCGCAGAAAAGGCCGCCGCAGAAGCATTGCTTGCACGCTATTATATCCTAAAATTAGATTTTGTTAAGGTGAAGGAATTATTGGCTTCTGCCGGCACGTATTTTGAAAATTTGGAAATGGACGTTAAGCTAACAAAAGCGCATAGGGAATATATTTTTGCCGCTTTGCACAGCGCAGTTGTTGGAAGCACAAAAGAGGCGTTTTATAAAGTGTACAATTCCGCTTTGGCACGCCGTGGAGCAGATAGGGACGATGTTAAATGCGGTATGTTACACCGCAAGGGCATGTTTTACGCAGCTTTAGGTAATACAGACCGTGCTTTTGAAGTTTTTAGCCAGTTGCGTGAATATGCTGAAAAAACCAACCAGCCAAGATTTTATGATGCGGCATTGAGTAATATAGGTACATGCTATGCTATTAAAGGCAACAAGGATATGTCTTTGGTTATCTACGCAGAAGTAGCGGAAACAAGCCAAAATCCGTCAGTAGCTGCACATGCACAAATAAACCTTGGAACATCTGCCGCTGTTAATGACCCCTTAAAGGCGCAAGGTATAGGGTTTTCAGCTCTGGATTCCACTTTGCTATTCAACAACAAGAGTGTAGAGCTTGATGCACGCATACTTATTGCCATTGCTGCAATAAGTAATGATAACTATGAGCTTGCAATTCATCAATTGGAAGAAGTCCACAAGTTTGTCGGTGATGATCCATCATCGGTAACCGTCGAATTTGTTAATGTGATGGTTAATTTTTCGGGCCTGTACGTTATTTTGGGTGATAGTGCGCAGGCACACCGTTTCGGCAAAAACTTGCTAAAACACAATGATGAAAAGAACCGTTCTAAGGACGTCCAAGACACTCTCAGAACAGCACTTATTAATGATGAATTGTTTGCAATAGCCCCGGAAGATAGGGATACGGCCGAAACGAAACGATTTGTAAGGGAGAGAGTGGAGAAAATAAAGTTGATGCCGATTTCCAACATGTATAGAACATTACCCCTGTGCCACCGCATAAATTTGTCGCACCATATACAGGATGTTTTTGAGGAATATGCAAAAGATGACATAGTTGCAGCAAATGTATCGGTTGTGCCGAAGACATTCTCCCTTTATGTCCAAGCCATTGCAAAAAGTGGTGACGAGCGCTTGGAGCTTTTACAACAGGCGTTGGAAAAGGTAAAGGAGCAGGGCAGGCGCCGCTTGGCGGCTTATATTTACGAAGATTTGTCAGATTTTTTTGATATAGGCAGCTACCACTGGCTTAACTACTTAGCCAGAGCCTGCGAAGCCATACAAGACATTTTGCAAAATGTGCCGGAGCAATACCATGAAAGCTTTTTGGCCAGGCATAGGTTTATCGAGCCCTTCCGCAAGATAATGGCTTACAAGGGCATGGGTGTTAAGCATATCACCTTTGATGCCATTGCAAGCAAGGATTTTCTTACCGCAATACTTTCTGACCCGCCGTTTATGCAAGATGCGCAAGCGGCATATCTTTACAAGCTATGTAATATAAACAGCCCATCGGAGGTTATGCTGCGGCTTACTGCTTATGCCGACGATAACTTAGCTATGTTTGCAGGATATGTTTCGGCCATGTGTTGTGCATCCCGGTGCCACATTATACTTGAAAGCTCTGATGGCGTTTTTACGGTTATTGCATCCACCGGTGCATTATCAGAACTACCAACAGAATACCAACACATATTGCGGCACACCAAAACGCTTAGCCGCACCATTATTGTTGCAGAAGGGCACAACAATATCAACGATGACAGCGGAAGCCTTTTGCCGACGGGCTTAAAGGCCGCTATGTGCATACCTGTTTATGAAGGCGGCAAAATAAACTCTTATATTTTTGCGGCATCAGATAGTATGTTTAACAAGATTGACAGGGAAGTCGCCAAGGGGCTGGAGTGGGTTATGCCGCTGATAAATATGAATGTAACCCAGCACATAACAGAGGCCAACTCTGCTTTGGACAAGTTAACCGGCGGCCTTAACAGAAAGTTTCTGGAAATTGCCATTGATAATCACATAGAAAAGGCACGGCAAACAGGCGGCAAATTTTCTATCATCATGTCCGATTTGGACAAGTTTAAGGCCATAAACGACACTTATGGCCATCAGGCGGGTGATATGGTTATCAGAAACGCAGGCAAAGTAATCCGTGATAATCTACGCAAAGATACGCCCTTTGGACGCTTTGGCGGCGAGGAATTTGTCGTCATATTGGATAATGCAGATGCCGACGATGCCTTAATTATAGCCGAAAAACTGCGCTTGGCCATAGAAAGTGCACGGTTGCTGGGCTCGCGCCGCCCCGTCACGGTAAGTATGGGTGTTGCCACATACGGCACCCACGACAACACAAAGGCCGGTCTATTAGAAAAGGCTGACAAGGCATTGTACACCTGCAAAGAAAATGGCAGAAACAGATCCGAAATCTATGATCCGGGGCACAACCTTGCAATTAAAAGCAAAAATACAACACGGGGCATGGTCAGTGGTGACAGCGTAAAGGATGCAATGCGTATACGTTACACCTTGGACATTTTGGAGCTTGCAAAGACCAATATGTTACCCAGCGACAGGATGGATGCAGTGCTTGCCAAAATAAAGGGTATAGCCGAGGCGCAGAATGTATATTATTTTACCATAAACGGCAACAACGCATCTAATATACCCAATAATTGTTACAATCACAATCTGGTACAATTCGCCCGCAACGGCATTATTGCCATGGCGCATGGCAAAGAAGTTGCCGTACCAATCGAAAAATCTGGTAGTATTACAGGCGTGCTGTACCTTAGAGCTACCCCAAGCGAACGGCCGCAAAATCAATACAGCAACGATTTTATAGAATCCCTGCAAGATTTGATGGCCATTGTGCCGTAATGTAAATATTCATAAACACCAATGTTTGTATAAATTTATGTTGACAAGGTTTTGCATATTGTGTTATGATGGTTAAAAAATTAAATATGCTTTATTCCGATTTTGTTTGGCTAAGGCCTTTGGCTATGCCTTGCAAAACGGGGTGCGTGGGGAAACCAGCGTGCCTTCCATTTTGAAAAGGAGTAAAAATTTGCGTGGCTTTTTTGCGTATTTTTGCGTCCTTGGGGCGCATTTTTATTTGCTCCGGATAAGGAGGTTTATGTAATGTCCAATTTTACCCATTTTGACAAAGATGGCAATGCGGTTATGGTGGATGTTAGCCAAAAAACCAAGACCCGGCGGATGGCTGTTGCCACGGGCAAAATTTCCATGTCGGCCGCTTGTTATGGGGAGATTAAGGGCGGCGGTATTAAAAAGGGGGATGTGCTGGGCACAGCACGGCTGGCGGGGATTATGGCCACAAAGCAAACAGCCGTCCTAATACCCCTTTGCCATATTTTGCCTTTGGAGCAAGCCAGCATTGATTTTGTGTTGGATGATGAAAAATGTGAAATTGCCGCCATTTGCACCGTTAAAGCGACAGACAAAACAGGGGTGGAAATGGAGGCGATGATGGGCGCAAGTGTAGCTTTGCTAACCATTTATGATATGTGCAAGGCAGTGGATAAGGCTATGGTTATTGGCGGCATTTGCCTGTTGGAAAAGCAAGGCGGCAAATCCGGTGCATACAAGCGGGGTGATGGGTTGTGATTGATTCTTTTAACCGCAAAATAGACTATATGCGGGTTTCCATAACCGACCGCTGTAATTTGCGATGTGCATACTGTATGCCGGAGGATGTAGAGTGCATCAACCACGACGATGTACTGCGTTTTGAGGAGCATTTACGGCTGTTTCGCATTTTTGCGGGGCTTGGCATTAAATATGTGCGGGTAACAGGGGGCGAGCCACTGGTGCGTAAGGGTTGGATGGGTTTTGTGCGGGAATTAAAAGTGGTTCCCGGCATAGAGCGGGTTACGCTAACCACCAATGCAGTTTTGCTTGACCAGTATTTAGACGATTTGGTAAAGATTGGGCTGGATGGCCTAAACATTAGCCTTGACACCTTTAACCATGAAGTGTACCGCCAAATAACAGGCTTTGATGTTTTTGAGCAGGTGTGGGCGACCATTAAAAAAGCTGTGGCTATGGGGCTAAGGGTTAAGCTTAACTGTGTGCCGATTAGAGGTGTTAATGATGGTGAATTTTTGCAAATGGCGGCCTTGGCACACCATATGCCCTTGGACATTCGTTTTATAGAACTTATGCCAACCAGCATCACCGGTGATATGGAAGGTATTGCCACAGATGACATTTTGGCGGCCATCAAAACCGAATATCCCCATATTGCAAGGGATGATGCCATACGTGGCTTTGGCCCCGCTAAATACTTCAAAACCGCAGAAATGCAGGGCAGTTTGGGCTTCATAAGCCCCATAAGCCACGAATTTTGTGAAAGTTGCAACCGAATACGCCTTAGCAGTGATGGCACCCTAATCCTATGCCTGCACCACAATATTGGGCTGGATTTGCGTGAATTGTTAAGGGGCGGAGCAAGTGATAAAGAAATTTCAACAGCCATTGTAGAAAGTGTAAACAAGAAGCCTATGCGTCATTTAATCAGCGAACAGGTCGGGCTTAAACATATGTCAAAAATTGGAGGTTAGAGTATGAAGGGAATTGTAAAAGCAGTTTGCACAAGTCCTGTTAAAGGCCAAAAACAGGATGTACAAAAGGCATTCCTAAAAAAAGAGTGGGGCATTGAAGGAGATGCCCACGCCAACACATGGCATAGGCAGGTTAGTTTGCTTTCTTATGACAAAGTGAAGTCCTTTAACGATGATGGTGCAGGGGTAAGCCACGGGGATTTTGGCGAAAACTTGGTGGTAGAGGGCATTGACTTTCGTGCTTTGCCCGTGGGCACTTTGCTTAAATGCGGCAATGCTGTGCTGGAAGTTACCCAAATTGGCAAGGAATGCCATGTGCGCTGCGGAATCTTCTATAAAATGGGGGATTGTATAATGCCACGTGAGGGCGTTTTCGCCCGTGTACTTGAAGAAGGCCATGTGGGCGTGGATGACATTATGGAGGTGATGCCTGCTAAAAACACCGAATTTACCGCCATTGCTGTCACCCTTAGCGACAAGGGGGCAGCCGGCCAGCGGGAGGATGAAAGCGGCAAGGTTGTTGTGGAAATGCTTGCCAATGCCGGCTACAAGATGGCGGATGCCATTTTGCTGCCTGATGACCAAAAACAAATACAGGATACCTTAATTACCCTTTCAGATTTACGGCAAATTAACCTGATTGTGACAACAGGCGGCACAGGCTTTTCCAAGCGGGATGTGACGCCGGAAGCCACCCTTGCCGTGGCAGGGCGGATAGCCCCCGGTATTGCGGAGGCCATTCGTAACCACAGCCTATCGATAACAGGGCGGGCAATGTTAAGCCGTGGTGTTGCCGTGCTTAGGGGCGACAGCCTAATTGTAAACCTGCCGGGTAGCCCCAAGGCAGTGCGGGAGATTTTGGAGTACATATTGCCCCATTTGCAACATGGTTTAGAAGTTTTAACAAACAAAACTAATGAATGCGGAGGAAATTAAAATGAAAAAATTTTTTGTAGGTGCATTTTTAGCCGTAATGGCGCTTGCTTTGGTAGCTTGCGGAAATAACGAAGGCGGCACAATTACATTAGCCACCACCACATCCACATATGATGCCGGACTTTTAGGCTTTTTGCTACCCATTTTCTATGATGAAACAGGCTGGGAGGTGCAGGTGATTTCACAAGGCACAGGTGCCGCCCTTGCAACAGGACGGGCGGGGGATGCGGATGTTTTGCTGGTACACGCCCGTGCTTTGGAGGACCAGTTTGTAGCAGATGGTTATGCCCAGCGGCGTTATGATATTATGTATAACGACTTTATCGTACTTGGCCCTGTGGGCGGCCCTATTGCCCATAACACACCCATAGAGCAATCCTTTGCCCAAATTTTAGCGGACAACCTACCCTTTATATCCCGGGGTGACGACAGTGGCACCCATGTGCGGGAACTGGACGTTTGGGCAGATTTAGGGCTGGACCCAACAGGCAATTCCAATTATATGGAAGCGGGCGAGGGTATGGGAACAACCATCACCATGGCCATGGAAATGGATGCCTTTACCTTGTCCGACCGTGCCACATGGTATAACCGCCCAAACCACGGCAACCTAACCATTGTAACCGAAGGCAGCCCCAATTTGCTTAACCCTTATGGCATTATGATTGTGGCAAGTAGTGAGCAGCAAGAGGGTAGCCGTATCTTTGTTGACTGGATGATTGGCCCACGGGGGCAGGAGCTTATCGGCCAATTTGGGGTGGCGGAATTTGGCAATCCCCTATTCTTCCCGGAAGCAAGATAATATGCTGGAATTACTTGACCAAGAAACCATTGAAATAATACTGCGCACCTTGCGCATGACCATAACGTCCACGGCCATCTCCGCCATTTTGGGGGTGGCTTTTGGGCTGTTTTTAGAAAGCCTGCAACCCACCCGTACCCTGCCAAAATTCTTTAAGTGGCTGGTGGTGGCGGTAAACCGCACGCTAATGGGCATGCCCCCTGTGGTTATGGGGCTTGTGGTAGTTTTAATATTTACCCGTGATGGGCCGCTTGGTTTTTTGCGGCTAATGTTTACTTTTGAAATTATGATAATCGCCCAAGTGTTGCTGGTAACCCCCATAATTGCAGGCATTGTGTACACAGCGGCCAGCCGAAACGGGGAGCGCATAAGGGCCTTTGCCCACACCATGGGGGCAAGCCGCCTGCAAACCCAAATGCTGGTAATTAGGGAGCTGGGTAATGAGATATTTTTTGCCATTATAACAGGCTTTGGACGGGCTATGAGCGAGATTGGGGCAATTGTTATGGTTGGCGGCAACATCCGCCACCACACAAGGGTTATGACCACCACAATCGCCCTAGATACCCGACGTGGATTTCAAGACCAAGCAATACAGCTGGGGATTGTGCTGATGCTTGTCGCCTTTACCATACAAATTATAGCGGACTTTTTAAGGAAGAGGGAGCGGCGAAATGATGAAAATTTCTAATATAACAAAAAAGTTTAGCCGCTTTTCGCTGGATTGGCGGCGCACAGATACCTTTGAAAGTAAGATTTACGGCATTATCGGAGCTAATGGCTGCGGCAAAACCACATTGATGAAAATTATGGCAGGGCTTGTAAAACCTGATGAAGGGGAAATTGACCATGGCGGATTAACCCCTCGTGATATCACAATGGTTTTTCGCAAACCATATTTAATGGGCGACACAGTGTATAAAAATCTGGTATACCCATTAAAAATCCGCAAGATAACCCCTGATGAGGGGCGGGTTTCCGGGTTATTGGAGCTTGCGGGGTTAAGCGAAATACGCAACCAATATGCCCCGTCCCTTTCCAGCGGCGAGCAGCAAAAGCTTTCCTTTATACGGGCATTAATATTTGACCCCAAGATGATACTTATTGATGAGGCCTTTTCCAATATGGATATTAAAAGCGTAACCCGCTTTGAACAGCATATTTTAGCATCCCAGCAGAAAAATCCCATTACATGGGTTATCATCAGCCACCAGCTATCCAATATTAAGCGGCTATGCAACCATGTGTATTTTATGGATAGTGGTCAATTTCAAGCAGAGGGCACCCCTGAGCAAATTCTGCTTGACCCGCAAGCTCCGGAATTAAAAAGCTATCTGTATCAGCAATCGTTTTGACCCCCGCCGCCCCATTCGTTGTGGGGCAAGCCCGCAACAACATTGCTGTAAAACTTTTTTCGGATTTTTTCAAATTTCCTCTTGACAAATAATCGAACCCATGGTATGATAATTGTACCAAGATTATGAAAGGAGTTTGCCATGAGCAAAAAGGAGCGGTTATCCCAATTTAACCGAAGCAATATTTTAACTGCCGCCAAGGAGCTGTTCGCCGAAAAAGGTGTTACCCAAACCACTGTTGATGATATTGGAAAGAAAGCGGATTGCAGCAAATCCACCATATATGTCTACTTCAAAAACAAAGAAGAAATATTTGACTGTATTGTGCTGGAATATTACACCTTGCTACGGGATGGGTTATCGAATGCCGTAAAGGATGCGGAAAACTTTTCGGCAGGATTTTATGCAGTGTGCCGCACCATAGCCGGGTTTTACACGCAACATCCTATGTATTTTGACAGTGTGCTTGGCGAAATTAAAATCGTTACCAACGACAAGGATGCGGTATTATTCCAAATTTACCAAGTGGGTGAGGAGATAAACGAAATAATGGGCAACTTTTTTGGGGAGTGGATGGCGAAAGGGCAAGTGCGAAGCGACATACCCCGGTTACCCCAAACAATTTTCGCCCTATGGGGCGGTGTATGCGGTATAATAACGCTGGCACACAAAAAAGGGCCGTACATCACCCACAGAATGGATGCAACCCCCGAAGAATTTATGGAAAATGGCTTTCGCCTTTTGCTGCAATCAGTTTTACCAGTAAATTTAGACGAAGGAAGGTAAAAAATGACAAAAACTACCAAAAGAGTTATTATTGCTGCCATTGCAGCTATTGTGGCCACAGGGCTGATTTTTGGCGGTGTTTATCTATATAACCTGGCAGAATATCGCCGAATTATCGCAGGCATTGAAATTGAAACAACAGACCTTTCACAAGTGCAGGACGGCACATTCAGCGGATTCTTCGATTCAAACTTCGTTGCTGCCAATGTGGATGTAACTGTGGAAAATCACGAAATTACCCAAGTGGTTATCACAAATCACTATCATGGCAATTGGGAGCATGCCGTATCAGCAGAAGTTGTTGCAGATTGGGTTGTTGCCCAGCAAACCTTATATGTGGATACAGTTGCAGGGGCAACCAACAGCAGTCTCGTCATCCTCTCCGCAATACAAGATGCCCTGGAGAATGGAATTGGTATGAATCGATAAAGCCAACCCTTTAACCACGATGAGGATGTAAAGCGAGGTGTTTTATGAGATTTTTACAAGTTGATACATTGGAAGACGCCCGCCAAAAGCTGTTGGATGAGGCAAAGGCGTGGCTGCCCGCTACGGAGCTTTTGCCATTACCCCAAGCCGCCGGCAGGATTTTGGCGCAGGATGTTTATGCCGCAAATAACTCACCCCATTTTCGCCGCTCCACGGTAGATGGTTATGCGGTTATAGCCAAGGATGTGCAGGGTGCAGGGGAAAGCATACCCTCCTTTTTAACAGTGGTGGGGGCTGTGGAAATGGGCAAGGGGGCGGATTTTGCCATAACATCAGGGCAATGTGCCGAAATACCCACGGGGGGCATGTTGCCCCAAGGGGCGGATGCAGTTGTTATGGTGGAGTTTTGCGAGACCTTTGGGGATGATGAGGTTGCCGTTTATAAAGCGGCCGCCCATGGCGACCATATTATTCAAATTGGGGATGACATGAGGGCGGGAGCCTTGTTGTTGCCCAAGGGCAAGCGGCTTACCCCGCAAGACATTGGAGCCCTGGCTGTTGCCGGTGCCAAAAATGTGTCGGTATTTGCTTTGCCGAAAATTGCATTTATCTCCACAGGGGACGAGCTTATCGTTCCCCATTACAACCCCTTAGAGGATGGCAAAATTCGAGAAAGCAATACCCTGTCCTTGGCGGCTTTGGCGGCAAGGCATGGTTATGATGTGGTGCAAACCCTTTCTGTACCTGATGACCAGTACACCATTAAGCAGGCTATAAAGCAAGCAATGGAAATATGCGACATTGTTGCGGTTAGCGGCGGCAGCTCCCAAGGCAAAAAGGACATGACTGCGGATATTATCCAAATGGTGGCCACCCCCGGGGTATTTACCCACGGAATAGCTATCAAACCGGGCAAACCCACCATTTTAGGGCATGACGAAACCTCTCGAACCCTGTTGGTGGGGCTGCCGGGACACCCAATATCCGCCATGACTGTTTTTGAATTATTGTTTGGCTGGCTTCCACCAAATCTTACAGGGGCTGCCGAAAACTTCCCCATACCCGCTAAACTTACCACAAATGTGCCCGGATCCGATGGCAAAACCACCTGTTGCCAATGCAAGCTGATTTTTGAGGATGGGGCATACACCGCCCATCCCATATTTTCCAAATCAGGCCTTATAGCAACCCTTGTGGAGGCCAGTGGATATTTCTTAATTGACAGGGGCACGGAAGGGCTGCACAAGGGCGACAATGTGTTGGTTTATCTGTATTAGGAGGGCGTTAAATGTCTGAACGAAATTTATATCTTACAAATATATCTATTGAAGAGGCTTTGGCTCGCTTTCAAAAAGAGTTGCCGCCTTTAACCACAGGGGTTGCCCTCCTAGAAACAGCTCATGCACTGGGCAGGGTAACAGCACGGCCGATTTTTGCCCGCAATAATTCACCTCTATACGACTGCTCCGCCATGGACGGCATAGCTATAATAAGCCATAAAACAAGGGGTGCCAGCGAAACCTCTCCCATTGCGCTTTGCCCCGGGGACTTTGTGGCGGTGGATACAGGCGACCCTGTAAAACCCCCATTTGATGCAGTTATAATGGCAGAAGAATTGCAGGAGCAAGATGACGGCACAATCATCATCCGCCAAGGGGCGGCGGCGTGGCAGCATCTGCGCCCCATTGGGGAGGATATAGTGCAAGGGGAGATGATTTTGCCCAGCGGCCACAAAATCCGCCCCATGGACATTGGGGTGTTGTTATCCGGCGGCATAACCCAAATTTTAGTTACAAATCCCGCCACCGTGGCAATCATCCCCACGGGTAGTGAGCTTGTAGAGGCTGGTGGCAACCTTAAAGAGGGTGATATTATCGAATCCAATTCCTATATGTTATCCGCCCTTGTAGCGCAGGATGGGGGCAATCCCGTGCGCACTCCAATCGTAGCTGACGATTATGAGGCCATTAAAGAACGGATATTATGGGCGGCGGAGCATCACGATATGGCCTTACTATGCTCCGGCACATCCGCAGGCAGGGAGGATTTCGCCATCCATATCTTGCGGGAGATTGGGCAGGTGGTGGTGCACGGTGTTGCCATGAAGCCCGGCAAGCCCGTTATCTTAGCAGTCGTCAAGGGCAAGCCCGTTATCGGCGTGCCCGGTTATCCCGTTTCTGCCTATATCGCTTACGAAAATTTTGTGAAGCCCTTACTGGTGGGCAATAAGGCCAAGGGCAATATTATACAAGCCACCCTTACACGCCGCCTTGTTTCGTCTTTTAAGCATAGGGAATATGTGCGGGTTAAAATTGGGCGCATTGGCGACAAGTTGGTGGCCACACCCCTTGCCCGTGGCGCAGGGGCGGCCATGACCCTTGTTCGGGCCGACGGCTTTTGCATAATTGACCAGAATTTGGAAGGCGTGGATGCCGGTGCTACGGTTGAAGTGTCCCTAATCCGAAATTTGGAGGATTTGGAGCAAACCATCGTAAGTATCGGCAGCCATGATTTAATGCTGGATATTATGGCGGATATGATGGTGGGTGCCAATCTTTCCAGCAGCCATGTGGGCAGCCTTAGCGGCTTAATGGCTCTTAAAAATGGCGAAACCCACATCGCCCCAATCCATCAGTTGGATGAGATAACAGGCGAGTATAATGTCTCTATTGTAAAAAAGCTGTTTGGTGGCGGCAAAATGGCTTTGATAAAGGGCGTGCGCCGCACCCAGGGCCTGATGGTGCAAAAGGGCAATCCTCTTGGCATTAAAGGCTTGGCGGATTTAACTAAATATCGCTACATAAACCGCCAGCGTGGGGCCGGTACACGTATTTTGTTGGACTATAAACTGAAAGCCGAAGGCATTAACCCAGAGGAAATAAGTGGATATGACAGGGATGCCACAACCCATATGGCTGTGGCCGCCGCCATACACGGGGGCAGTGCAGATTGCGGTTTGGGCATACAAGCGGCCGCAACCGCCATGGGGCTTGATTTTATCCCCATAGGCCAAGAGGAATATGACTTTGCAATACCACGGGAATTTTTAGGCCTACCCCACATCCAAGCCTTTATGGATATTTTGAAAAGCCCGCAGCTGCACGAAAAACTGGCAGGGCTTGGCGGCTATACCGCAGAAAATTGCGGAGAGGTGGTTTATATTGACTAATCAAATCCTAAGCATAAAAATTTATCCCCAAAAAGGGTGCGAGGGTGAGGCCTTAACCCAAGCCACCTTAGCTCCGAACCAAGGCATCCCCGGTGACCGCCACAACAATATCAGCCTGCAAACAAAAAATGCCCGCCATTTTATGGAAGAAAACCCCGGGGGCATTTGCTTTGCCAAGTTTAAGGCAAATATTCTTTTTGATGGACAACTGCAAAATAGCGAATTATTGGAGCTTGGCGAAGCTGCGCTAGAAATTACCGGCGGCAAAACGTTTTGCTTTGATAGTTGTAAGTATCATTCGGTGGACAAGCCCTGCCCCATGCACCAGGGTGTGGCCTTTGGCAGGGTTGTAAGGGGTGGTTTAATTATAGCGTGTTCACATTAAGCTGCCGCACAGCTTAATGTGAACACGCTATAGAACATTACCTGCCACTTCGCAAATATAGCCAACCACAAATCGCTGCAAGTTAAAAACATTCCAAAGCTACCTACCAATGCCCTTAAAAACTCCACAATAATCAGCTCTCTATTAAGCAATTCCAGTAAAGTGGTGGTGGAGGCGGTAATAAGTATAATTAACGCCAATGAACTGCCTATATAGGCAAGGATTAAAGTGTTTAACATGGTGCCCAAAATATCCTTGCCTATTTCCAGGCCGGATTTGAAGATGTTTCTAAAGCTGGAATCGCTTTTTGCCTGCTTCATGGCCCGCAAGCCCGGTCAGGTTCATATCACATCCATGGAATACATTAAAACCCCAGCAAGAAATACCCCACCCAAGCAACCAAACATAGCCGATAATGCTTTTTTATTTGGGCCAATTACAATTAACAGCGTGGATACAATGGCATATATGCAGATAATTGCAGCGGTTACATATACCCAAACAACCCCAAAACAGTATCACTAAACTTGTCTTTTTATCCGATTTACTGCGTCCCAAGAACCCGCACATACCTCTGGGTATGCACGGAACCTCGCTCCTTGCAATCGAATAAAAATCCTGCGTTTTC
>Ga0131853_10001950_pt1 | contig 36891 bp, 21 predicted proteins | sample TergutLab28metaG_FD_92764 | JGI IMG/M metagenome (GOLD analysis project Ga0131853, IMG submission 92764) | Labiotermes labralis P1 segment gut microbial communities from Petit-Saut dam, French Guiana - Lab288 P1 (version 2) (version 2) | ecosystem: Host-associated > Arthropoda: Insects >... | reverse complement strand
TTTTAAACATGGTATATACTCTCCGTTTTTTTCTCTTCAAAATGCAGTTTGTTTCATAATTCTAATATATTTGGTTCCTGTATTATTCACATTTTATATACAGGGTGTGCTAAAATTTAAAAAATAATTCCGGCGCCAAAAGGTTAATTGTGTTACCAATACTTTTGTTTTGTGTTTAAATACAAAGGCTGAAATTGGAAAGACTGGCTGATAGCAGGGATAAGTTATGTAATGTTGCCAGCAGTACTGCATATTAGCAAACATACGCATATGGCTTATGTTGTAGGTATTTTTTAAATTTTTTATTCTTTTTTTATATTCTGATTTGTATTAAGGCCGCGTGCCACAGTTTGAGAAATCGCGTGCTATGAAATTAAGTCTGCAGTATGAAGCACGATACAGAACTGGTGAATTTTCGGTAAAGTAGCGCGCGACTTTTCGAGGAAACTTGCCTTGGAGGATTCACTGCGTATATTGTTAGTATCATTGAATCCCATCATACCAGATTACAGAGTTAGTATACAAAGTTCCCAGTATAACTCATTAAACCTGCTCTAATGTTCTACGGATCTGTAGTCCTACAGGCGTATTTCAGTTTCTGTTGTTGGCCTTCTATGTGTGTGAAGCACTCCAGCCCAGATTCTGCCGGTGTTATATGTTTGAGATAACCTGAAACTTATGCATCGTCGCCATATTTTCATTTTAATATTTAGAAAATACTTGTATAATAAGTATGTATGTTATGGTATATCTACAAAACAAATTTCACATTTTTTTCTGAAACTGTTCTTTGTTGTCTGAAAGCCAGAAGTTGATCATTTTTACACGGTTGCCTTATTGTTATGTTGCATTTAATAGAAATAATATTGTGACAGAACGTGGCTGGCTGTTTTAGCAATATATATTGGTTACACCATTTCGAGAACCTAAAGTAAATGGCGTTTGTGTGGCTGCCAAGTAACAAGGTGGCATATTCACCGTGTAGTTTTTATTACATATTGTGCGAAATCTCGAAGTCGGGGGCTGGGACGGCCTCCAGGTTCCGTAACGATCTGTTAGCTGGTTAACTTACTTAAAATTTGAAATGGGGACACACACACATACACACATAGGCCTACTGTTTTCGTGTAAAGAGGGAACTTTAGATTGGAAAGTGGCAGCTCAAGTCAGAAGTATTGCGTTTATTGTACGGTCTCCATAATACTTTTTAGGAAAATCGTATCATTTTCAGAAGTTAAGTCTTAAAACCTAGGACATTTGTGGAAAGGGAGCACATTTGAAAGTCAGATTTTCCACCGACGAGCTGCCACTTATAGGCCTACTTATACATGCGCAAGTGCTTAATAAGACCGCTACTTAACTTTTTTTGCAAATGTGGATTCATTATATTTTGAACAACACGAAACGGATCCCAAAATAAAGTTGTGCGTTTGCAAAGTAATAATAAATTGTATCCGGATGGCAGGCTGTATAGCACACACAGTCATTGACACACCGCTTGTGGGCGAGTCACAGAATTTACTGTTTATCGACACTTGCATACTGCAATTTCACAACATTGCCAACATTGCCAACCTGATCGATTCCCACGAACACTCCCACAAAACTGTCGGTACTAAAAAGTGACTCGCTAACCGTCGTAGTAGGATACGGACAAATTGTATTATTGCGGCGGTGCGAATGAAAATTCTACCCGATCATAAAGAGGGACGGTAGGGCGTCTGGACAAAGGTTCTTGGGACACTGGGACGTTTCTTTTAAAAAGAGGACAGCCCCGGGAAAACGGGACAAATTGGAACAATAGTTTATTTACATATTCCACCTAACTTGTGCACCCTTCTGATTGTGTGATGCATCAGTAAATCCCTGTCCACGGCAATCTTGGGAGTAAAAGTGACTCCTGTCATATGTTCGTACGCGTATCTGTGAAGAGGTGCAGTGTTTGTGTTTTATCATTGGTTAATTGACAGAAAAATTGATACGATGGTTACTGACTGTTCTTCATGAAAAATTAAATTTTATTATATATATATATATATATATATATATATATATATATATATATAATTCACAAATGTTTGCACCGTAAAATGTGTAGGAAGTTCATTTTTTAAAGTGTTAATTTTCTGAGCGAAAGGAACAGATAATATGAAATGCGTATCATTACGAGACGAATTTTCTGTGTACACACATTTTTCAAGCACCGTGAAACACTGAACTGTGTTCCTGCGGCGCAAGTCATGCTGCTAGAACACTGGACTCGCGGGTTCTAATCCCGATCGAGCTGTACATGTACGAAGGATGTTCAATAATTAAGGCACCGTCGATCACAGAAAGTAATCTTAGGTGGATATTAAATAAACCAAATGTACAAGATGTATATAATTTTGTTTGTCGGATAATAAAAATAAAATTTCATAGAAATTAAATTAGAAATCACTACAGTCGTAAATGTGGCTGATTTATTTGACTGAATACCATTATTTTTCAGCATAATCCCCAAACACATTCATGCATTTGTTCCATCTGGCACGAGTTTAAAAATTTCCATCGCTGTATAAATCGGGTTCTTGTATTCGCAACCACTTAAGAAACTTTCATTTCCTCAATATCGTGAAATCGATGTCTCCCACGTGTTGCTTCAGCGACCCGGAGAAATGATCTGTTGAATGTTACACGTAGTACGAGGAGCTACGTCTTGTCGAAAAATAAAATGCGTGATTAAATGCAATGTTATAGGCTAGGGAACCTTTCCCGTTGAACATTCCTCATGTCCGTTTAGGTGTGACCCCACCCTGGTCGAGCAAGACTGCTCGGAGCATGTGGAATCAGAATGCCTGGATTCCGCAACACGCTAAAGAGCAAGTGAGGGCAAAATGAAGCCAGTCGCAATCGAGATGTCAGAGAATGATGATGTGCTCTTCTATGGGAGCCAAGGAAGCATGAAATGCTTCGAGCAGACTGGACAAAATAAGGGTCGAGCGAACAGCACCAGTCATGTTTGTGTCTGATAGGGCCGCCTCCGACCATCAGCTGTCTTGTTTTGTTCGACTGGTGTGGGTTGACTCATTTCTCTTTGTGTATTTATCCGATATACAAAATGTTCGGTCTCGGCGGGGGCATGGTTCTGTGTTACGATTGTTGTCTGTGTGTGTGTGTGTGTGTGTGTGTGTGTGTGTGTGTCAGGAGACGGGCCGATTATTCGTCCAGAGGAGTCTTGCTGAATGTATGTGTGTAGTCTGACTGTGATCAGGTGCAACATTAATCCTCTACACCTACAAGGAGTAGGTAGAAGAGGTCGGACTAAGAAGACGAAGAAGAAGCAATGTTCGACCCGACCCGAGCAGTCTGGCTCGACCAGTATGGGTCGCCCTTATTCTGCTTGATGAGTGCTACAGTAAATAGTTCGAATGGAGGAATTGTCCAGTTAGAACGGGCCATGTGGGCACCGCGACAAATAACACTAACAATGAAGCTGGAAGGGTACTTTGGTCTAAGAGAGTAGTAACTGTTTCATGGCTGTCAACTATAACTTCATATTTACCTCCTGGCGAGAATGTGCGTCATTAAGCAAAACAAGCGAATGTGTGCAACCCTCCCACCATCAGGGAACTTAAGTCATATTGGGGTATTGCAATGGGCGCAACAGCAAAAGGAACTGTGATGTCATAAGTCAGGTACGAACTCTGTGTCACACTCTCGCGAACAGTTCGTTTGTGAGGTCTGGCGACTGATGGCTGAAACTGAACAAGGTAGGACGTTCCCACAATGATGTTTTAATAGTAATAAAATAACTATGCAACCTGCATATGTAAGGGAAACATGTCGAGCAAACAGCGTATCAACAACGTTGCATGAATTTGAAGGCAAATGTGATCGATTTAAAAATATTAACACCAAAGAACTGTACTTAGGTGGCATAGATCTATTTATCTTTTGTTTTCTTCGATGGCTGGGGTTTGTTGTCTTTTGCTTCAATTTTTCCGACTCTCCGTATTCTTTACTTGGTCCATTTCGGGATTTGCAAAAGAGGACCTCATCCGCAGTATGTGATACAGACGATCTATTGAGGCGTGCAGAATGGCGAGAAGATACGAAATGTATTGTTTGCATAACGTCAACATCTGCATCCTGTACTCCTCTCAAATGGTCGTACCGGTTAAACCACAGGGGGATCACACTTTTAATTGCTGTTTACAATTGTGCTTATACAATGCTATTACTAATACTGCACCACATGTTACTTCGCACAGCATCTATGGCCCATCGGGCTTTGCCATATTTTTCGTGATCGCCTCATAAACGGCACGATTTTCGGAAACAGACGTATTGATACGAAATGTGTTTTAATTTTCTGTACAAATTTTATTCGAAACTTATTTCAGAAAGAATTGAGCGCGATATTACTGTTAACGTACATAAGTCTTCTTGCAAAATGCCAGATATTTTTATTGGATTTTAACGATACGTGAATTTACTGGACACATTTTAATGAAAGTCTCTTGTGTAAAATTTCATGATAAGCTATCTAGCAGGAACTGAGTTGTTGCGTGCGGTCTAACGGGCAGGCTTGACAAAGCTAATAGTCACTTTCCTAAAATTTGCGAACGAGCCCGATGAACATTTCGAATTTCCGTTAAAAATTTCTTCCAACTTTTGTGTGGACGTCGACGCGCGTAACAAAGTTCTCATTTTAATTGCTCAGCTGATTGCAGTCTGTTTGCCCAGTGAATTGGTAGTTTGTCAGCACATTATTTTTAGTTTTTATTTTTTTTATTTTTTTGCGTTCTTTGCACGAAGCGTATAAAATTAACTCTCAACGGGGAGGTCGTGTTTATATGTGTTCGGCCATCTTAAAAGTTAGGTTCGCAGCCAAGGGATTTGCGGATTCGATTAAATAAGTTCGTGCATAATGTTAGGGCACCTGGGGTCATCTTTGTAGAGGAAGGGGTTCTTTCTGAAATAGGTTTACGTAAGTTTCATCTTTTACTTCAGTATCCTATCAATTCCTATAAAAATTACGTATGTGTTTGGCAACAGTTATGACGCGGAATACGTGCCAGAGCTTGAGACTATCTGCTTGCAGGGTTAGCTCATTTTGTTGGAGCAAAGAAGAGGACATCATGCAGTAATTCTATATTTTTGTGATAAAGTCCAAACTAAGAGTGTTTCGGAACGTCATACACCTTTGTAAAAAAAAAACCCATGGAATTGAATTAGTAGTAGTAGTTTAAATGTTACTTTTGTTTGTACCTGACCATTATAAGCCTATGAAGCCATAGTTTCTCAGAAGTGACTAATTATTGATGAAATAAAATGTAGACAACATGTACTGCTTTCCTTTGGCTTGTCTTATTGTTCTGTTTCTGTATAACAGTAATTTTTGTGGCAGTGCATTTGTTTTTTGCAATAAAAAATGATATGTAAAAAAAGCAAAGAACACCTTCTTAAACTGTGCACTCCACTTGTGTAGACCTTTCCACCCTTGTGTAGTTTTGTCAGTGAAATGCTTACTGTAAGTTCCATAAAGTAGTGCCATCTGGTGCCCCTTCCTGTTTACAGCCATTGGCATTGTCTCTGCAGGGGTTAAAGCCAACTCTGCCAAAAAATTCAAAATTTTAATTTGTACACCATTCACTCATATATATGAATGTCATAAATAAGAATACACAGTGGTTGATGCAGTTTTAAGCTGTGTGATACACACTTTTGTTTATACATCTTCCAGTCTCTTCATTAATTCAAACAAATGAAAGCTGTAGAATGGCATTTTTTTGTCATGTTTTGCTACTTGTGAACAATTATTTTATATTGCTTACAGAGGATCCAGGAGGAGGTGGTGGTGGGGCTACTGGTGGTGTTATGTGTACAGGAGTGGGGGCAGGAGATGGAGTTCAAACTGATGACAGCTATTCATCCTCAAACACTTCCAAGTCAACAGACACCACATCATCCTCCTGTGATCTCAGTAACAGCAAGTACCTGCACAAGAAGTTCAAGAAAATGGCAACAGCATCACCCATTGCTGCACCTCTCCAAGGGGTCACTGCTGATGACACAGTGGTTAATGGTGTTGCATTTGGTCCTGTGACAGCAGATGAATCTGTTACTGCAGTGTCCAAGATGTCAGATGCTTTAAAAACTGCCAGTATGACTGAGGGGTTAAAGGGTAACATAGAGACTGAAGGTGGTTTATCCCCCCAAGCTACATCAAGAGGTGCCTCTCCTTCGATGTTAGCAACAACATCCACAGTTCCTTCTGCAACAATCTCCTTAAGCAGCTCTTCGTCTTCATCAACGTCAGTGCCTCAGCAGGGACGTTACGTGTGTCAATATTGTAAATTAGCATGTGCCAAACCCAGTGTACTCCAGAAGCATATCCGTGCCCACACAAATGAACGACCTTATCCCTGCACACCGTGTGGATTTGCTTTTAAAACAAAAAGTAATTTATATAAACATTGCAGATCAAGAGCACATGCTCTAAAGATGGAGGAGGAAGGTTCCAGTAGTGCAACAAAATTTAACTTGCCATCTGCTGAGTCATCAGATGTCGAAGATGATGAGGATGAAAATTACAGCAACAATACTCCACCACTGCCATCTGTTAGCATCAGTTCAATGACAACTAACACAACAGCTTGTGGTAACAATTTAAGCACATCTTCAAGTATTCATACTTACATTACAGCGACTACAAAAGTAACAAATACCACAACTGTTAGTACAATCTCAGCTATATCATCGACCAGTGAAACTAACAACAATCAGGACAAACCAAGACAAATCTACAAACCAAAATTCCATAAAGCAGCATTGTACCAAGAGGAAGAGGAGCAGCAAGCAGCAGCAGCAGCAGCAGCAGCAGAGATCGAAATGACAGCTAAAATAAAAACAGTCAATAACAATCCCGCCACAACTTCTCAGTCACCAGCTCTGTGTACCAAGAATCCATCTACATCCCAAGTAACGCCAACTTCCATGCAGACCTCTAGCCTTAAGACTTCACCTTCCCCAATGCCAGAGTTTCTCCATCAACACATCAATAAGATAATCAGTGACAACCAAGCAATTGTAGAGACTGTAGATCCACACTGGTCAAGGAAATTTCTGCAACGTCAGAGTAGCAGAGAGCAGCTGAGGGAAGGATCACCTGGCAGTCCTTTATCTCCTTTATCCTCGCCAGGTACTGATGTAGCAGCACAGTGGTCTAAAAATCTTTTCCATCGACAGATGTCACTAAATGATCCAGTTATGTGTGGCAACTCAGACTCTGAGAGAGTTAAATCATCTCTACAGCAGTCAGCACAGTCAAAACTTGCACTCGCCCTTCTTCGACCCAGTCGACATGAGTCGGCTTCTTTATCACCAAGACCTCCTGATAGTCCTTTATCGGTTGTCTTAACCACACCTGAACCATCATATCAACAACCTCTGAATCTCTCAACAACCAACAATATGAACAGCAACATGAACAGTGACGAACCAAACTCCAGTATGCATCGAAAGCGTTGTTTTTCTGAAGGCTTTGCAAACACTGGAACTGGACGGAGCCATTCTATGAGTTTATCAGCTGTTCTTAAAGATCGTAATATATTAGGTACTGCAGATTACAACTGTGCACAATCCAATGCAAAACTTACAAGAATGGATAGCATTGGCACTACCATGTCCTGTACAGAAGGTGGACAGAAGAATCATCATACTAATGAAAAGCTCTTGTACCATCCACAGAATCCTGAAGGCTCAATAATTAAGGATCTTCTCCTGAAAGCAAGAGGTGTAGCAACAGCAGGAATTACTCCGGCTTCTGGGGTTTACCTGACAGGAATGGTAGACATCATTTCAAATATAGAAACCTCCAGCAGCCTACCATCCAGTAATATATCCTACCTCCAATCTTCCAGCAATTCTGAGGATGATACGTATCTTTCAAACTCCCAGTATGTATGTTCATTATGTAAAATACCATTCCGAAATTCACAGAATTTAGAAATTCATCAGCGGTATTACTGTAAAGGGGAAGTATGTTCAAAATTGCTGAACAGTAGATCACCACAACACAGTCCAAATGCCGCAATGAAGTATGGTACAGTTTCATCTCATTCTTCAGATTTACATCCACAGCTAGTTGGAGATGATGAAGATGTTGTACACATGGGTGGACGTACAATGAAAGGTTCTGGACCGCAACCATTAAATGTTGTCAAGGTATCTTCCAAGATAGGGAGACAAGAATTTAAATCATCACCATTAACACCTCCGTCAAGGGATAGTGGGAAAACGCCAACTTTAGTGGTGCCTCCTTTTCCATCACCAGGTCCCCTTCTTGGGAATACACCTCTTGTGGACAGCTACCACCATCAAGTCAGCATTCAACAGCAGAAGAAGAGGGAAGACACTGATAATGAAGAAGTAATTGAGGATGTACATCACAGAGGGCCTTTTGTAAAGAGGCGAAGACTTGATTCAGAACTTTCAAGAGACACCAGCTCAACAACCTCTTCTCCTGACATCAGACCACTGTCAACCACTCCACTTTCTGGCATTATATCACCCTCAACTACTACTCTCAGATCCTTAGAAGAGCTTTCCAAATGTCCAATGCGCCCAAATTCTCTACAGATGTTCGGAGGAGAGGTTCAGATTCTTGATGGTGCTGGTGAAACAAAGACCATGAGAATTGAACCATCATCCCGTGGAGGCAAGAGTCCTGGAGCACCTGGAGTTGCTGGTGATCTGATTCTAAGTCTTCCCAATCACCTTCATCCTGGGGGGGTTTTGATGTCTTCTGCAAGCTGTAAAGGAGGGGCAGCTGAGTGCGATGGTGAAGTAGTACCTGGAAATGTTTCTCCTCACATTGTTGTTACAATTGCAAGATCTGGGCTTCATTCTGGTGGAACAATTGTCCAGGTGCCACAGAAGTCATCTAATAATTCTGGTACTGTCACCAGTGGTCTTGTGAAACCTCCTCGGACATCAGGTGGTAGCATCAATCCTATGAATGTCCCCAGTCCAAAAAATGTTACATCACCACTTCCAAAGCAGCAACAAAAGAATGTCAGTGGTGGAGGAATGATACTGAATTCTGCATCTCCGTCTACATCTCCATATTGTACTGGAACACTCCTAACATCAAATACAAATACAATCACTAATACCTTTCCTGACACAACCAGACTTCTTGTACCCATTGTGCCAAATATTGCTACTCCAAATTTGGCAGTACCAGGGATTCCAGCCCCAAACCTTGGTCATCACTTGCCTTTTATACCATTTGCACCCTTTTTGCCAGATGGTGCACTGTTAAATCCTCTGACTAGTATCACAGCTTACAATCCACTAACACTGCCACCACATACTGGCATAATTCATCAGCCACAGGTCTTACAGACTTTGCCCCAGCCCCAAGCCAAGGACAAGAAGAGTCCAGGAGCTGTCAGTTCTTCACCCATTCCACGAGAAGGCAGTGTTCCACCTTCACCATATTCTGGGGGTGTTGTGACCATCCTTCATGGAGGGAAGGCAATTCCCTATGTACCTGGAATGCCTGGCCCACATACCTTACTTCCAACAGTTCCATCTCAGGTTTCAGTCAGGAAAGAGCCATCTCCAAAACCACTCGACCTAGCAAGCCCATCAAGAGAGTCACATCCTTTTAAAATAACTGATCAAAGCAAAGTATCTCAGCAGTCTTCTTCACTTATACCTAAAAACTTTAATGTTTCTGGGACACCAAATATAAGCATTGCATCCTCAGTTCCATCTAGTCATCATCTGAAAGATGATCATACAAGAATTGCCAGTTCTAAGGCAACTACAGGCACATTATTGAAGATACCAAAAACTCCATCACAGCCAATACCCAGCATCAAAGTTGATACTCCTATACCAGCTACTAATCATTCTGCCGACAGTATTGTAGCCATGGGGGAAGAATCTGTGCAGCAATTGTCGAACTCATTATCTTCTCCTATTCTGAAAATTTCAAAGGGAACAAGACCAGATACTCTACCATTTGCAGCACTAAAGGATGTAGGAAATGAGGAGGAGGATGAATTGAGTAAAGAGATAGGAGATGGGACAGCAAAGAAGACTGAAAATATCAATGAAAACATTGAAGAATCCAAGACCAAAGCAATCAGTAATGTGAACAAACCGAAGTTTCTCAGGCCAACAACACTGCCTTTAAAGCCAGGGACATTTGTTCCAAAGAAGCATCATGGTACGGGGCTAACGCCAACGGGAACAGTTCTATCACTCATCAGCCCTGAGACACCACGCCCCCGAAAATCTTATGGGCAGCTGTACTTGAATGGACATGCATACACATACTTGGGCCTGAAGTGTTCAACTAGAGCTTTTTTCTGCACATTGAACAGGCCTCAGCCAATGTATGTGCCTCAAACCCCTGAACATGCAAAGCTGTCTATGTATTCCAATTGGAAGGTGAGAGCAATCTTTGTAATTGGTGTTTACAGGTTTCTGTAGCAGATGAGGTAAAGAGTGGTACGTGTTAACAGTTCAGAAGTTGCCATTTGTAACATTTAGGTTAATTTTTGAAACTGAACTAAACCAAATGAACCATATCACAAATGAACTCAAGCAAGCTAGTGACTGATCCCATTCAAGTTTGCTAGAATGGAAGTCTGCCATTGGGTTTAATGGTGCTTAAGTCATTTTAACTCTGCATTACTTTCATTAATTCTATTAATGTGCAATTGAATATTATCCTAATCCCCTTTTCCATCTTCCAACTGCTCATTGCTGAGAGGCTTCCCCATCAAAATACTGGTGCTTTTCTTATTTTCTCATCTGAAAAACTTGTTCAATCAGTTTTAATCCTCTTGAATGAGGGGAAATTATGAATTTCAAAGGGCCATCCATTTGGTTTATGTCACTTGTTTGTGGAGGCTGAAATATTCAACAGTTATATGTACCCAAATTATAGCAGTAATTTTTTTTTCAAGTTTTATTTCTAGCAGGTTGTTGCATTTTGGTCAGTTACCCAATATTTTATACATCTAGTGCTATGAAACTGTCCAGAATTATGTACTGTTTATATTTGTGGCAGGTTTATTTTAATCCAGTAGTAATGGCCTTCAAATTTTACAGGTTTGTCTCGAAGCTGATCCAAATCCATTTGGATTGGACCCGGGACATGCAATGGCATTCTATGATTCAAGGCATCGACCTACAACTTACTCAATTGCCAAACCAACTGACAACAAGCCTATGGTGTTGACTCATTCATCATACTGGCTGGAAAGAAAGAAGGTCCTGCAGAGTGAGAACTTGAAGGCTGTTGAAAAGAAGAGTGACACAAATAACTTATCTGACAAGTCTCATGGGGATCCAGGGAAAGAGTCTGGGGCCAAGACAGAGGGTACTGAGGTGAGCAGGTGCATGTATTTCTAAGAACATTTAACAGGTTTGATATACTTCTTTATACTGTTACTGATTTTAGGTTTAACAGTTACGTGAGTAGTAACTTGGTGTAAACTGTCTGTGGAAGTGGGGTTTATTTACCTTAGTTTTAGAAGAACCTTCTTGTTTGACCTTCAAGTCTGAAGTTAGTACCCCTTTTTTATATGTTCCATATTTCTTGTATTAAGTAGATGGTAACCTGCTCAGAAGTTTAGTTCTGAGTAGGTCAACATCCAGAATACAACTTTACCCAGCAATCTGGGTTATAATGCACCCAACATATGTATCTGTTATATACATAAAAAAGTTTTAACTTCCGATATTTTGTTAGTTATCCATACTTTATCTCATTATTCAACATTGAATATTTACCAGAGATATGGTTTTTAAAACTGTGGAGTAATTCAGACACATTTTAATTATAACTGTATTCTTTGCTCTCAAAGAAATTACTGGAAGATGGCCACAGAAGTGGCTGCAACATGTTGGTGAGCATAATACAATAAAAGGACATTGATAAATTAAAGTGCATTTGTTGGTCATTAATATATTTTATGAAAGTAGTTCCTGTCCAGGCTGTATGAACCCCTCACTCCCCTCCCATGGTTACGAGTGACAAGGAGTGTGTGACTTTGTTGTACTGGTTCAAGTCACTACAGGATACCAACTATTCTGAGGTTTTAATGGTTTTCTCCAGTCTTTTTCAGGCATATATCAGGATAGTATGTCAAATTAGACCATAACTCTTTCCTTTGGCATCCTTGCCTATTCATTATTCACTAATCATTCTACCATTTAAGACTGTATGGTCTGTGCTACTGTCGGCATGACTACGTGACTATTAAATAAATACGTAAACATGGTAATGTCCTCTGCCCAGGCACTTCAGACCGGAAGATGGAGGTATCAGGTTTCTCCAAAATATTAGCAATGCAAACCTGTTACCCCAGTCTTGTCACCCAAAAAGAGAACTGACATGTGTGAAAGTCCTATTGTACTTGCAATAATTGTCATATTAAATCTTTACAGAATTCGTCAATGACAGGTGAGCCTGCTCCGCGCAGAGTCAAGATATTTGACGGTGGTTTTGAGTCTAATGAAGACTACATCTATGTCAGGGGACGAGGTTAGTGTAAAATCTGTACAACATCACTGTTAGCTGTGCAGTATTAAACACATTCATCATCATGTGGTTTGGTGAGGTATGTGCCATATCAACTGGCCATTTTTAGTGAATATCTGTTTTGGAAGAAAACCTAGTAATTGCAATATTTTCAGTTCTTCCATTCCACCTTCTGGTAGAACCAATGAAATTTTTAGAATAGGATAGAATACAGAAGGTTGGGCACCACAGTGACCTGTGCGCTTCGAGTGTTATTGGTCTTTTGTGCAGGCCTTTAGCTTGTACATTCAGCAGCCCTGTACTTTGAACAAAGTGCAGTTTCCTGCTGAGAGAGATGTTCTCAAAGTTACCTGGTATCGTAAAGTGACCCAGATGCCTGAATTTTAATGCAGCCAAAGCCTCACAGTCACAGAGAACATGTGAGGTAGTTTCAGGTGTCTGATTGTATCTTTCACACTCGGGATTGTTTTCCAGCCCCAGGTTAAATGAGTGCCATTTTAAATGACACTGTCCTGTTAGCAACCCTGTCATTACTCTTAGCTGGTTTCTGCTCAGACTGAGCAATTCCTCAGCTTTTTTTGCAGAAGGATTTTTAATAAAGCCCTTAGCTTGCCTTTTTCAACATAAGAACTGTCAATGCTCCTTATGTTTCCTGCTCTTTCACTCCCTGATTATGCCTGGCAAACTTTGCAGGTATACCAAGTGTAGGCCCAGGTCCTATGAGTGGATGTGAGGAGCCTGCTCTGGCCAATTGATCAGCTGTTTTATTTCCATCAATTTCCATGTGTCCCACCTCACATACCAGTTGCCCCTGTTATGTTCTGCCAGTTTCACCAGGGACCATCCCAGAATAGAATGGAGTTGGGAAATTATGTAGGTGGGAGAGTTTTATTCCTGCAACCCAAATGTTTATTCCTTTGTTGACTGAAGTATAGTAACGTGCTTGGGATTTTAATTGGACACTTCATATTCACATGTCAAGCATTATCCTTACACAGCATACTAAATGTCGGGTGTTATGTTATTACAGATTGGCTTTCTTTGTAATTTTATAGTTTGGAGAATCTGGTGTTGAAAGCTGGGATAGTGTAGTCGGTATAATGACTAGGTTATGGGTGCTGGACGGTCCAGGGTTTGATTCCTGGCAGGGGCAGGAAATTTTTTTTTGTTCTCCAAAACATCAAGACCAGCTCAGGGGCCCGCCCAGACTCCTGTTCAGTGAGTACAGAGGTTCTTCTCAGGGGAAAAAGTGGCTGGTGTGTGATGTTAACAATTCACCTCCATCTAGTTTCAAGTGTAAGAATGAAAGGAGCTATACCTCTTCTCATCTTGTATGCCTTCATTGTATGGACAGGGACAGCTTAACATTTTTGTTTAGAACTTAGTATTGCTCCAGTCATTCTCCAATCTCAGTATGGTGAGTGGAGGCAAAGTAACCCACCATACTACTCCACTTTATTGTTAAATGATTTCACAGTTTGAGATAAAATAAACCTTAGCAGCCGGCACTTCATACATTTGCTAGTGTGAGAAAGAAGAGATGATGCTCTGAAATTCTGTATACATGTATATACTCTCATACTACAAGGCCATGGTTACTACAGGCATGCATGTACACCGAAATTGAAGATTGCTTGAGATGGTTCTACTGACATCTGTCAGTAATTTTGTGATACTGTGTGGTTCAGAATCTAAACTATACATGCTGAAACTTACAATATGAAACCACTGATAGTATAATTTTGTGATCATGCATGAGGTATATTAGTAATGATTATGATTGCTTTTGATATGGTGGTTTCCTGCCTGACCTACAGAAAGCCTAGAATGGGTTTTACAGGATTGAACAGGCCATCAGTCCCAATCCATGATGTTGATGATGAAATATACTGTCCTGTGTGCCAATAGATGTACTCTCATACAGCAGAAAACTTTGGTCACTGCCTAATGGCTCCCCTGTCTTTGAATGTACGTAGCATGCACCATGACAGTTACTACTGTTGTTGTGTAAGGAATGGGACCTAATTCAAATACTGATCTGAAGTGTGGGTTTCTTATATGTTTTTTTGTGTTTTTTTCCAGTCTGACTGGACAAATGCTGAGACAGTAGTATGAAAGTAGCTGTACTTCCTTCCTTCTATCATTTAGAATCATCTTAATTTGACAGGTTGTAGAAGCATTGAATAATTAAGGAATTTTCACTGCTTAGATGTGTTTAGCTTTGTAGATGACTGAACATGTGGTTGCAAGTTTACATCATTACTTGGACCTCTGGTAAGATACGGTGAATATACTCTGCTATTATTAAGTTAGCCCACAAAGTGAATATGGTATAGACAAATATGCATAGCTCATTTGGTCAGCTGCTGGCAGCAGAACATATTTCTAGTAAAATACGCTGATTATTGAATCAATAATTCTAGGCCGTGGCCGCTACGTATGTGAGGAGTGTGGAATTCGGTGCAAGAAACCATCTATGCTAAAAAAGCATATACGTACCCACACTGATGTTCGACCGTTTACATGTAAACACTGCAACTTCAGGTAAGTTTACACTGCAAACAGTTTGACATGACTCTGTGTGTGTGTGTTTCTGTGTGTGAGAGAGAGAGTAAGTGGACAGACATGCAACTTGCATAATAACCACAGGTGCAGGATCATCTTGCACTATGTTGGGATTTACTGTTAAGGGATGTAAAATTGTAACTTGTCCACTTAACTCAAAAGTGTGTATTTACAAATGGCCTTGGCTGTGACAAGGAAAAAGAAAGGACATGTGACTGAAATTTATATTGAATAGTGGCATAACAAAGCCAGAATTAAAGTTTTGAAGGCAAAAAGTTAGCAACCCAGGCTTTTAAGGCAAGTGTGATTAATGTACTGGACATTGTATGTCATCTAGATTTATTTGTACCACAGCATTTCAAATGGGATATGTCTGTGCCTTTTGGTGTAAGAGTGGATGCAGATGGGCCCATCATAGAAGTGACAAATTCTGTCTTGGCCCACCAGAGTGGGATTCCTCTCCTGCCTGTTCCTCCTGCAGAGAGAGGCAGATTCAGTCTCTGAAACAATGTGGTATAAATAAATATAGATGATGGGCAGTGTTGAAGGCATTGGTCACATTTATTAATACATATCTTCTTTAGAATTCCTTTAAACAGGCATTACAAATCATATTCTTATATTCTAATGTCAAAATAGTCCAAATCCTACTAAGTGTGTGATGTAACATGATGAACAGTTTTCATTCTAGCAGAACTGAGGATCACAAATAAATGTGCTAATTGCCATACACATAAAGCTAAAACATCTGTAAACAGTAAATAAAAGAATGTCCATATGTAAGTGAAGCTACCTAAAAACTGGCAGTTGTTCTGTGTTGTTTTGTTGGCAGTTTCAAGACAAAAGGTAATCTGACCAAACACATGAAATCCAAGGCCCATTACAAGAAGTGCATGGAGCTTGGAATTGTTCCAGTACCAACTGTTGTTGATGACAGCTACATTGATGAAGAGTGCCTTACTAGACAGGTAGGTGTTGTGCTTGCTAAGATTTTATAACAGTTGCAATGCTTCTCTTGTTGCTACTAAGGTGAAGCAGGAAGCGAGGGAGAGAAATTGTGGCATATTTAAGTACAGCCTTCCTGGAAGGTTTGTTAAGTACATTTGCCCATGGAGGCATATGGGGAGTGGAGGTATAGTACCACTCATTTTTCTTGGCACTAGAACGAAATGATTGAAAATCTTCACATCACAGCTGCCTTACCCTGAAGGAAAGAGTTCTGGTACCCACTTAGTAGAAGGCTGAATGTTTTGAGAAGGAGCAAAATTTTTGGCCATACCAGGAAGTGAACCACGATTCCACTGTTGTCCAGCCCATAAAGTAGTCACTATATGGACTGAGCTTTCCTATATCCAGCCTTCCTGGAAATTGCCTTGTAATATGAAAACAGGCATATTAACATTTTAATTTTTCACCCTTAGATTCTGGTATGTGAGTAGTTTGATAGTTCGGTAGCCATTGTTTCAGAGGAATGTGCTGCTTCCATCTGGAGGGTAAAAAAGTGGTAGATGCGGCTTGTTTCTCTGGAACATTGGTACCTATCTTACGAACACAATGTTACATTGCAGAAGACTGTAATCTTACTGCAGTGAAACTTGGAGTTTTTTATTCTGAAGGGACTAATTAAAAAGAATGAAAAGTAAAAAAAAAATATAACATAAAATACATCAAAATGTGTGGCTATTGAAATTAAATACACTGAATTCATTGTGTATTACATTAAAACTGTGCTCTAGTTCAGTGTATTGCATCAAAATATCATCTAATTCAACTGGCCCACAATTCCATACAGTAAGTTGCTGTTTCTTCGCTTTCTGCTGAACCTTGTACATCTCATTCCTTATACAGGATCCTGAGGGTAGCTATCATGTTATCATCATCATCCAATTCTTTGAAGTATTTCTGCACATTATAGATTGCTTCCATTGCTGGCAAAAATGCTGCTGAACATTCATTTCTGCCCCCCACCTGGACACATTAGATGTAAACTGTTCATCTATCATTTGTTCATCATAATTATCACAGGATAGATATGAAGTAATACACACCCTTCTCTCAGCTGGCCCAGTCATCTTTGGCTGTGCTGAGTTGTGTTGTGCCTTAACCATCACTGGTTTGATTGAAATTAAATCCACTTTTGTGCAAACATTATACTGTTTTTGTACACATTACACAGTACCATGATTCCACAATGGTAAGATTTATTCCAACTTATTACATGGGTATATAACAATATTAAATTATATAAAAGGCACTGTAACATGTTGTGGCTGATACATGTAGCCATCATCACACACGAAGACCATACTTAAGAATATGTAACATTGTCCAAGGTAAAGGTAAAATGTAGATTCTAGTAGAAATTGCAATATTTCAAATGTCGTAGGCAGTTATGTGTAAAATATACGCTATAAAATGTACAGAACTCAATAAAAATTATTTGCCTCCAAGCTTCTTATTTCCAAGTTAGTAGATAGTCTGAAAAGTTGAAGTGTTAATAGATATTAAAAACAAATTGAAATTTATATGGAATAAAAAGCTAGTGAATGTAGAAGTAATATGAGACTTACTCTGTAGACAGTACTCTTTACTGGCCTGTGATGTAATTACAGAAACCTACAATCATTATATTGTTCGTGTTAACTGTATGCCCTTTTGAACTGTAATTCATACATAGCTTACAATATAATAGTATATAATCTTACAAGAGGTTAAAATCCCCAGTATTTTTTCATCCATTCATATTCCCTTGTTCTTGTAAACCTGTATGTAAAATTTTTGAAACAGTTTTTGCATGATTCTGTATAAGAGGATGTTATTAGTTGTGTCGTATATCAACCAAGCATTTGAATCATAGTACTGTTATGAAGCAGCTTGCGATCAATCGTAGAAATAACCCTTAAACTTGCTGGCAGTTATAATGTTTGAATGACCTGATTAATCCTTGTTGAAAATGGTGAATATTGGTGCAGTTTTGGGGAAAAATAAAACTTGCACTTTTTTAGGTAACTTGTGTCTTGGTGATGAGCAGCACACTGGTTCAGAACAAGAAAGTCTGTTTTGGGTACTCATTTTGACATTTAGTGCCATTAAGTATTCAGTACAGGTAGCATGTGACCCCTGCTTTTCTGTTGCTCCCTATTTTGTGGGCAACTTCATGACAATTTGAAAGCTGTGAGGGTTTTCACATTGCCCAAAAACTAACAGTGAGAATTTGTTAGTCCCATTGGCATTGGTGGCTAACAGATCTGTTATCCTGTCTGTGGAATTCTTTCCACCATTGCAGTGATCTCCTTGAACTCATTGTCTTTGTAGGTGGCAGTGTGAAGAACAGGCCATTCTCCGCAGAATTTTAGAAGTTCTGTAACTGTCACTAATTCTGTGTAGTGTTCCTTCCTCCAGTCCTTCAGTGTTTGAAGATTCTACACTTTGCACTTCTCCAGTGCAGTTTTGTACACTTTGCTGTGTTGTTGCTTGAATCTGGTGATATAATCAATGTTCTTTTTGAAGTTTTCAATGCCTGACCTTGTGGCAATGTGTAGAGCATTTTCTCTCAGCAGTGAGCCCCTGATTGTTGTTTTGTAGGCTGTATGTTTTTTTAAATCAGATGGGCAACGAACTTTTTGTTCCTGAAACGGTGACAGTTTCAAGCTTTCCTTTGACATAGAGCCCCCCATATTTTGCATTTTGGTGTCTTTCCGGGTTTTATAAAAGTGTTCATTGCTGATGATGCAATCCCTAATCTGGCAGCCAGTGCAATATGTATTTCATTATTAGCATCCATATGGAATAGACCCTTCATTTTTCTGGAGTAGAGGGTGATTTCCTTCTCTTTTGTTCTCTCCCATGTTGGAAAACAACTTCAAACCAGAAATTAAAATAAAATTGTTTGCTAGATTAATTAACATGAGATTCATGAAGATACACTAGCAAAGCAACTTAATAAACAAGTGGAACTTGCAGTCATAACAGATCATAACCATAAAATAAAGTAAAACTCATAGTCATGTGAGTTTGCAGTAGTTTCAAAAAGCAACAGTAGCACAGTGATTTTAATAAGCCTGTGCAGCTTGCTGTCACATACAACTTACACCAAAAGTCATTTATCACCAAATAGATTGAGTGTCAGTAGGACACACAGCTTTGCTCTGCTGATGTGACTCTGAAGCCATAGAATAGTAAGCATACTCAAACACAAAAGAGAAGGCAGGAATTTATAACTGACACAATTTTTATTCTGATTGCCAGTTGAAAGTACTTGAAGTGGCAGAAATGGGCAGAAGTTTTCTCACCTTGAATGTGTAATTGAGGAATTGGGTAAAAAGTAAAAACATATAATCCAGGAAATTATAACATTGTTTTATGGATGTTTTGGGAGGACTGCTAAATCTGGTGTACAATCAAGGAAAGTGTAGGTGCAAGGAATGTAAAATCTTAAGTTATGCTGTATTCATTGCAGCAAGAACATCACCTAACCACTGAATTAATTAACTCCATGTAGCAAAATCCTTCTTAAGAAGCTAGTGGTTCTTCAGTTAGGCAAAAAATTCCCCGCAGTTCATGGAACCGAGACGTGTTGTACTGTTCACACAAGTCCACCACTTATCTCTGTCATGAGCCAGATTAATTTATTCCACACCACACCATCCCATCTTATTTCTTTAACATCCATTTTAATATTATGTATCTTGTCTTTGTTTAAATCTTCCGAGTGGTCTCTTTCCTTTGGGTTTGCCTACCTAAAACTTGTATGCATTTCTCTTCTCACTGCATGTCACATGCCCTTCCACTCTTATCTTCCTTGATTTGATCACCCAAATGACATTTAATGAGCAGTACGTGTCATAACAGTGGGCTGGGATAGCGTAGTTGGTATGGCGACTCACTACGGGCTGGACGGTCCGGGCATTGAATCCCAGTGGAGGTGAGACTTTCCACAACCCTCCAGACTGGCCCTGAGACCCACTCAGCCTCCAATATGGTGGGTATTGGGTCTCTCCCGGAGATAAAGCGGTGGAGGCATGGTATTCACCATCCACCCATGTCTAGCACCAAGGTTGAAGAAAGAGTAAACTGTACCTCTACTCCCCTTCTAAGCCTTCATGGCTTGTCCTAGGGTGAAATGTATCTTTGTTGACATGTTGTGAGAATATCACCTGTCATATTAATTGATGATGTTATCACTTGAGCCTCTCAATGAAATATAACACTTCTTCTTGCAGCAAGCTTTGCAAGCATCTCGATGTGGAGATGGAGAAACAGATTCAGATGAAAATGAAGAAGAGGAAGAGGATGAAGATGATGATGATGAGGATGAAGAAGAGGAGCAGAACCAGGCAGGTGAGTGTTGCGGATGGCAGGAAATAGGTCACAGCAGTCAGAAGTTCTTTGCAGCTAACCATTTGAAGGCTGCACCATGCAGTTAATGTTATCATATAGTTCAGAGTGATGTGAGCAACAGCGAATGGACATGAGATTTGGGCTGTGTAATGTCTGCAGCCCTTGAAGGGCAATTGATTGAAGAGAAAGATAATGTTCAACCTAAAGAAATAGTTGTGTGTGGAATTTATTCATTTATTGAAGATCTTATGAACATGCTAACAAAATTATCATACTTATGTAACAAACTAACAAATGCACATTGATAAAACATGTTTTATCATATATTCTTATTTACCAGCATGTTTCAGGTGATGTACAGTTGTTGGTTTGTTACTTAAGTATTCTTCAGTGCACAGATATGGAACATATAAAATGGTAACAAAACTTTGCTCTCAACACAAGGGTGGAAGTTTTAGCTGAGCCACTGTTAACTTCTGCAGAATTAGTTGGCTGCAGATGATTTTATGCTTGATATTTACGTCTGTAAAATGACCATGATAGAAGTAAAGTTGTGAAAATAATGAATGAGTTGCAGTGCCTGCCATTTTTCAAAATGGAAATAAGAAGTACTTTCCAAAGGCTGTTGATACTGTGCCAGTATTGTTAGTTTCTGAGCTACAGATCATGACAGAAGGATGGAGAGATGGATAAATGAATAGGTGGACATAGTGAATTTATTGAATGATGGTTTTTGTCTCAGATTGTAAAAATGACCCTTGTTTGGATTTTTGTTGAGCAGTGCTTTCCTACTAACCATACAGAAAACACACAATCTGTATTCTTCCTGTGCATAACATTTTTTTTTTTACTTCCTGGACATGGTGCATCATCAATTTTTTCCAAGTGGGTGTTTACAATTTCCTAACATCAGCCCTAGTTTTAGTTTTTGTATTATCGTAGGCAGTGAATATAGTTTGGGATTTTCCTTAGTGTATTCACCTTGTATTCTTGCAGCAGCATTAGTCTAGATTTTCTCTGAGTAATGCTTATTGTTTGAGCTTTGGGGGGAGGTGGGGGGGGGGCAGTGCAGTCTGTATCTGGTTTTCAAAACATATGAACATGTCCCACTTCTGCCCTCATCTTATTCTTTTACTCTGAATATGGAAGCAGAAGAGTCCTAACAAATGTTGATACCTATCCATCTACCATCTTCTTACAAACTGACAGTACTGCTCTGCTACATACAAGACACACACTTTTCCACAGTCTGCTACTGTGAACAGTGAAGACACATACACTGTGATGAAACTGCTAACGCCTGTACAGTTATTGTATGCAGATGGGTTTTTGATTATGTTAAAACTCTCTGACTGAAAATTAATTTCTTAGGAAAGTACACTGAAACCTGGATTTTACATTCCTGAAGGAACCCTCTTCAATGGATGTAAAATCAAGGAAACTAAAACCTACATAGCATTTGAAATTAAGTACACTAAATTAATATCACCATAACAATACCAGACAGAAACAAATTCTCTGTCAATATGTTATGAGGCACAAACCATGCATTAAAATGTGTTACAGGCATTATGCAAAATGTTCCGTATAACCAATGTGTGACTGGTTGGCTTAATTAGTGTTGTCGAGAGGGAAATACATACACTGTCTACTGCAGTATGTAAACTGGTGTCTGTACCAGGTGAAGTGACATGCCAAGTTTCCAGCAGTGCCAGAGCCATAGAATAATAAGTATACCTCAAGACAGAAACTTGTAACTGAAAATCCCCTGCAACATTATCAGGCCAGTTCATGTTCAACATGAAATTGTAATCAAAGAACTGGGTAAAAATTACAAATGTACTTTCATCGAAAATTTTATGTTGTTATTGAAGTTTTGGTAGGTTTGATGGAAATGTGCACAGAACCAAGGACAGTGCAGGTTCAAAGCATGTAAAATTTTGGTTTCACCTTATTAATTCTAAGAACAATCAAGGAACAGTAACCGGAAATGCATCAGGCAAACATTTACTTATACAACCTTTCAGGGTATTCTGCATTTAATTGAAATTCTTCACAACTGAATATAGTCTTTTTAACAAAGTACAAGTAACTGAATTTCTGATACATCATATTCCAGTTTTCTTTCTCTGTATACAGCATCACATCCAAGGAGACCATAATCTTAATCATTATTCAGCTGAATGCCTACCATTCCTGTGTTACAGATGGTGATGATACCAACATCAGTAAGGGTAAACTTGAGCGTGAAGCTGTACGTGGTTTGCTGAGTCTGTCAGAGTCTACACGTGTTAATTCGTCATCAAGCCATTACATTTCAGCTGGTTTGATTCCCTTGTCTTCACACTGTGGTCGTCCTACAACTTATCCGTACAGTTTGACCCTACCAGTAGCTGGGTCCAATAGCCATGGAAATTCTTTCAACACACCACAGACACCAACTCTAACAGCAGTGAGTGCACAGACAGAGCGAGAAAAGGTGTCCAGAAACACAGGCTTAGCACTGGAGTTGCATAATGGTGGGGAAGGAAAGTTAAAAGAAGAAGAAGGACGGGTGTCAAGTATGATTCGCCGAAGGGGTAATGCAGCTGCACTCGTTCTGATACCACCACAACAAGGTGATGCCAACAGATATTACTTTCCTTCGTGTCGAACACCCACCATACCAGTGGCTATGTTTAGCAAAAATGTGACAGGAGACAGATCTTCAGTAGATGGTGGGTCTGACTCTGATTGTGATCAGGGTACAGACAGTGACAATTCTGTGAGAGAGAGATCCCTTTCAGAAAGAAGTACAGATGATGCAGAAATTCATTCTTCAGCTACCCTACAGCCAATGGATCTCAGTAACAAAACTCAGATCAACATAAACATTAAGAAAGTGTCAACATCCCATATCCCTTACATCCCCCCCTCTTTGTCAGCAAGTGCTACCACAACTCCTACTACTCCAATCTCTGAGATACTTACACCTGTGTCAGAACCTGCCATTCTCTTAGCATCACTCTGTAGCTCAGTTGAACGGTTTCCAGTTTCAAGCACAATGCTTTCTCACAAAACCCCTGACCCAGCAGAAACCACAATGCTTCAGGCTTACCTTACAGAACGTGCATTGCAGGATGTGCGCATAAAACAACATCAGTTCCATCACCATGGTTACATCACAACAACATGTACAACTGTATCGTTAACATCTACAACATCAATGCCGTTGCAAGAAATGACTGTTATAACTAGATCCCTTCCACTACAGAAACCGTTGGTAGACAAGGAAACTGGTAAAAAGGAAAGTGCGCAAGGTGTTACCATCACAGTACCACGGCCTGCTGGGGAAGTGTTCAGTGCCCAAGTGCAAGATGTTGAGCCTGAGAAATCAAGTGTTCAGGATCCAGCAGAGCAAGTAAATGCCTGCCAACTGCAAGCATCATGTAGTGACGGCGAAAATGAGAAGAATTCTATTTCCTATGATAGAACTAAATTCAAGGAAGGTGCATCACTAAAAGCTCAAACTTCTACAGTTGGAGAGAAGATGAATATGGTACCAATGAGTAGTAACAACATTGTGAGAAATGTTGTTGTTGGTGGTATTGGATTTAGTGGGCACCAGTCTGCTTCCCCTCCAACCTCTACAACAAGTGGTACCAATGTCACCAAAATTTCGTGTCTGACAAAACCCAAAGCTGAATTCTTACCTCCTGCAAGTGGACCATCACCGAGTTATGTCAGGTAAGCAACTGTTGGTTTTTCTCATTTTTGTTAAACTACGCTGCAATCAAGGGCAGGATATTCTGAATTGGAATGCAGTACATGTCCTTAAAGGTATCATTTGTTTGGGTGAATCTGATTGATCATATATCATTTAATGACACTGTATCAATTGTCAAATTACGAACTGAGTCCGTAAAGTTACCAAACTTTCGAATTAGCACACCTACTTGAAGGTGGAGTGAGGTTCCTCTGGTTGCGCTGTGTATCAGTGAGTTTCCTTGGTTGAATACCACATACTGAATCATTCTAGTTTGCTTAGTCATTGTGCTGTGTCTGTGAGAGTGAACACTTGTCTTTCCTGCTCGGCGTATTTTTCAGCGATTAAGAATGGGTGATTTTCATGAGCATCGTGTTTATATGAAATTTTGTTTCCAATTAGGGAAAACATTTAAGGAGACCTTAGAAATGTTACAACAAGCATTTGGGGATGAAGCCATGAGCAGAACACAAACCCATGAGTTGTACAGACATTTTAAAGAGGGCTGAACTTCAAGTGAAGACAATAAACATTCACAACGACCTTCAACATAAAAAAAAAGAAGACTTCTAAGAATTTTGGAAAATGATTCATTCCAATTGCTGTTTGACCGTCCATGAAGGAGCAGAGAAAGCTGGAATTTCTAAAGCCATATGCCATGAAATTCTCACTGAAAATTTGAGCATGCATCATGTTGCAGCCAAATTTATGCCACACCAGCTGAGTGAAAATCAGAAACGAAATTATCATGCAGATGTCAGTAAAGAGCTTGGTGACCTTGCAAATGCTGATGAAAACTTTTTAAAGAACATTGTCACAGGTGATGACACTTGGGTTTATGGTTATGATATCGAAACAAAAGTCCAGTCTTCACAATGGGTCTTAAAAAGTCCTCCAGACCCAAAAAAGCATTGCAAGTTTGGTCCAGTGTGAAAGTGATGCTTCCTGTGTTTTTTTATTGTGAGAGTGTGTAATTCATCATGAATTTCTACCTCATGGCCAGATGGTGAGCAAGGAATATCTGGAGGTGATGAAAAGGCTGAGAGGGGCAGTGAGGTGAAAAAGGCCTGATTTGTAGAAGGGAAAAAAATGGTTGCTTCATCGTGACAATGCTCCTGTGCATTCCCCCTTCTAATTTGTGATTTTCTCACAAAACATGAGATGACGCTCATCCCCCAGCCTCTATCCTTGGCAAACTTTTCCCAGCAGACTTCTATTCACCAAGCTGAAGTCTGTACTGAAGGGATGATAATGTGAGTCTGTCGAGGAGATTAAAGAAAATTCACTGGCAGAGCTACACAGTACTCTAAAAGAGGCATTCCAGGAGTACTTCTAAAACTGGAAGAAATGCTGGGAGCAATGTATAAGAAGTGGAGGAAGGTACTTTGCAGGGGACAGAGCCTAATAGCACCAAAGCAACTGAGTAAACAGTTTACTTAAATTTTTTGGTATCTTTATGGGCAGACCTCATTATGACAGTATCCTCATATTTGGTGATTTTGAAAGGAATGGTGAAGAAGCTGGTGTGGCCTGTTTCAAGGCATTGTCGCACCATTCACCCAGACATTCTATTCATTCCATTGGCATGTGCAGAATGTGACAATTCCTTACCGTTCTTGGGAACTTTTTCCATTCCACTCTGTTATATACCCTTTCCTTCCACCCCTCTCCACCAACTAGTCTTCCATCCTCCCTCACTTCATTTTGCCATCTATTTCTTGGTCTACCTCTCAGCCTTGTTGTTTCCAAATTAATATATAATGCTTTTGGAAATTCTATTTTCTTCCATTCTCTGTACATGCCCAAACCAACATAATCTATTTAACCTTATTTTCTCTGCTATAGTGGGTTTTTTTAACCATTGCATAAATTTCTTTATTGGTTAATATCCTCCAGTTTTCTTTTTCATTGTCATATCCTGGGCCTAAAATTCTTCTATACACTTTCCCTTTAAAAATGTTTATTTTCTTTCTACCTCTCTTTATTAGTATCCATGTTTCTGATGCATACGTTAAAGTTTTGTCAATTGTTATGTTCTTTAGTCTCAATTTTAGTTTTTTAGACTTTTTAATTCTAAAAAATTTTTGTAGCATGAAGTATGTTCGTTAGCATTTTTTATACTTTCTTGTAAATCTATTTGGTAATTGTTATCTTCATTGAGTATAACACCTAGATATTTAAAATTTTCAACTCTTTCAAATGTATAATTTTTTATTGTTTATTGTCCTGTTTTATTTTGTTTTGAACTGTTTTTCCATTCCACTATCATATGTTTTGTTTTTTCTTGGTTTGTGTGTAGTCCTAACTTTCTGGCAGTGTGTTCTGTTTCTTCAAAAAATTGTCTTATTTCTATTTCATTTTTTTCAATTAATACAATGTCATTTGCATATGCTAATACATTCAATTGTTCTTTACCAATCTTTATACCACTAGGAACCATTTTTATACTTTGTATCACCTTTTGTAATGTTAAATTGAATAATATTGGTGATAGAGAGTTGCCCTGTTTCAGTGATGTGTTATTTTCAAAAAAGGATGAAAATGTTCCTTCTACTCTAACATCACTTCTTGTCTTTTGTATACATGTTTTACACATATTTATTAATTTTTTTAGAATTTTAAATTCTTGCATACATTTCCTTAGTGTGTTTCTATGTGTAGAGTCATATGCCTTTTGAAAATCAAGAAATAAATTTTGTGCACTCTGTTTATATTCCCAAATTGTATCATTTATTATTTTCAATACTAACATGTTGTCAGTTACAGATCTTCCATCTCTGAATCCATTCTGATGGACCCCAGTAATATTTTCAATATATGGTTTAATTTTTTCCAAAATTATATTCACCAAAATTTTGTAAGCTGCGTCTCCTAGTGCTGTTCCCCTGCAATTCTCACAACTATTTCAATCTCCTTTTTTGTGTATAGGAACTGTTATTATTTCTTTCCATTCTTCAGGTATTCTTTCCTCCTCCAAAATTTGTCTTACTAGTTCATAAATTATATTCAATAGTTTATTTCCTCTGTAGTTTATTAATTCCAGATATATTCCATTACTTCCAGCTGCCTTGTTATTTTTTAAATATCTCATTGCCTTTTTTACATCTTCTATAGAAAGTTCTTCTACTTTGACTTCATTAATTCCTCTATTTCCTACTTTAGTTAATTCCTTTTGTTTTTCTGTTTTAAGTAAATTATCAAAATATTCTTTCCATTTTTCTGCTGTCTCTTTAGTATTTATTACCAATTCTCATTTTTTGTTCCTGATCATGTTAAATGTATGTTGATATCCTTTCTTAAATCAGTTTATTGTTTGATACATTTTCATTGTGTTATTATAATTTTGATCTTCTTCTATTGATTCTATTACAGTTTTAATGTATAACTTTTTCTTGTTCGTAATTATTTTGTGTGCTTCTTTTCTTTTATGGTGATACACCTGCTCTTCATTCTCCCTTCTTCCTTTTATTAACCACTTTTCTCTTGCTTTCTTCATTTCTTCTAATGCAATTCCTCATCGTACCATCAATTTTTTAATGTTTCTGTGCTTTCATCCTTTTCTGTTAGCTGTTGTTTTGTTTCCTTGATTATTGTCTTAATGTTTTCGCATTTTTCATTAATATTATTGTTAATATTATCTTCATCTTCCATATTTTCCAATATTTGGAACCTGTTGTTAAATTCTATAGCATGTTCTTGTTTCCACTTTGAATTTTGAAAATATTCACAATTTTTCTTTCCTCATTATATTTCTTTTCAGTTTTTACCCTTAATTTCACTTTAAAGTTTATCTTCAATAAGTTGTGATCTGATCCAATGTCTGGTAAAATTTCTAGTTTCATCCTCTGGGATGACATTTTAGCTTCTGCGGTGCATTCAGCGGACAACATGACCTTCTGAATCTTTAGGATTGAAATATGTCATTTTGGAATTTCATCTTTGGAATCCTTGAGAACCCTCAAAAGACCCTGACCATATAACACAGTGGGCATCAGAGTCCTGACATACAGATTATTGTAGATCGTAATTTCAGTTTTTGTTATTTAAATTGAGTCTTCTTAAAGAAAAATAATGGGACCAGCCAAGATTTCCTTTTCTCTAGTTACAATGGTGTTTATGCAAATGATGCTACCTGCAGTCTGTCCTCTAGGTAGGAAAAATTCTTTTGTACAGCAAAAATACTGTGAAGACACAAACCATGTGGTCTAGTGATGCTGCATAAGATCGGGGCCTTATTGCATTCATTTTAATATGGTAACTGAAAGAACTAATTGAGAAGTGTGAACACTAATCCATTTATTACAGAGTAGGTACATTGTGTAATATTTAATAGTTTGTTGTTGTTGTTGTTTCTTGCAGCATGACAGAGGATGGACGAAGCATTTGTGTCATCTGTAATAAAATCTTCTCCAAACCAAGTCAGCTCCGTCTTCATGTTAACATACACTATTTTGAACGGCCATTCCGTTGCGAGTCATGTGCAGTATCTTTCCGCACAAAGGGACATCTTCAGAAACATGAACGCTCTGTTAGTCACCAAAACAAAGTAAGATACTCATTTATTCTTGACAGGAGATTTAACATATTATGTCTGTTAACTACAATTTGATGAGTTGGAAGAGGTATGGAGAATATGGTCAGAAGGTAACTGGATTATCCAGAAATCTCAGTTACCTGAAAAATTGACTAAGTAAAGCTCACCCTACAGCAGGCCATGAAGTCCCACACAGGGGGGGAGGGGGGAGAGGTATAGCTCTACATTTTCTTAAACTCGGTGTTAGATGGGGGTGGGTGATCAGTGCCATGCCCTGACCACTTTACCGCTGGGAAAGAGACCCAGTACCCATTGTATAAGAGGCTGGGTGGGCCCCAGGGGCAGTCTGGATGGGTGCGGAAAATCTTGCCTTCACTGAAATTCGGTCCCTGGAGCATCCAGCCATAGTGAGGCACTATACTGACTACCTTTCTCCAAATGTGACATCCCTTATACGACCTATGGATGAACGAGTCATACAAAATATGAAGTGTTATTATTTGTGAGATTTTCTTCTGAAGCTTGTGAATCACGAAGGAACAGCAAATGACTTTCAGAACACTTACACTATCAAAGATGCTATTTTCAATGTTGCCTGTGAATGGAGACAAAAACCCTGAGCCAAGTCTGGAGAAAACTGTGGCCAGCTGTGATGATTGCTGAGGGCGCTTCAGAAGAAGAAGAACACTTAGCGGGATTTGTGTTCACAACAAAGACAGTTCATGGAGTGGTTTCAATGTTGTAAATCTAGACCCTTCAAACCCTGAATGTGTAGTGAGTCAGGTGGGGGTCGAAGAGTTGATCAAAGCAGGTAAAGGGATTTAAGTGTCATGAACCATAGCTGATGAAGACTTAATTAATGCTGTTATGAACCCAGACTCTGAAAATAAAACTCTTCAGAATGAATCTTCAGACGAAAAAATCATCACAAAGAAAATCTCTTGGGCCAAAGCTGCTGACTCATATTCTACACTTCTGAAGTTTGCCAAAAACCAGCCATGTGTCGCAGCTCAGGAAATAATTCAGTTACCTATTTCACATTCTGCTTTTCTGCAGGAATGAAAAGAATGCACCAAGCAAGCAAACATTTGCTAGATGTTTCAGAAATCTTGTAAGTCCCACATGGATCTCCATTCATATCCAGAGGAATAGCACTGATGAAGCTGGGTGGACTGTGAGCATCCATGGTGAAAGTAATCGCATTGGATGGTGACGTGAAGTGCGGAAGAGAGATAAAGAACTACAGTCAGTTATTTATGATAAAAAGTAAAGTTTAAGTTTGTGTTATATTATTTAAGTTGATCAAGAAAGACTATTTATTTACAGGGTAAAATTATGTAAGTGGGCAGTGAAGATGGCAACACCAAAATGTGTGTGTGATTAATTGATATGAATGCAGTGTTGATTGAGTGAGTTAAATACTGGTGTTTTTTTTACATTATATGTGCAACTTGTTATATAAGTAGTGATGAAAAGGGAACTTAGAGGGCATCAAGGAAAACAGGACAGGATATCAAGTGACAAATTTGGTTAGATCTGTCCATGAGGGTGCTAGATACATTACACACATTAGGCATAACATTCTCATATGTGGGAGATTTGACATCTGGCAACCCCTTTCCTCTGGGGATGCAGGATAAAACACTTTTTACTGTAACCTGATTTTTAGGATAGTTGTGGTCCATTTAAGTTACTAATCAGCACACTAGACATACACATATATGCTGAGCCTTTCTGATACACTGAATAAATTGTAAGTAGATTATGCTGTTCTGTTTTCTTAATCATTTGATTGATTAAACTAAACCCAGTGTTTGTATTCTCAGTATGGTTGCTACCTTATCATATTAAAAACTACAATTTATACTGAGGGAAATAATAGATATCCATAGTTACAAACAACGAGACACGGACAGTTATAAACATTATCTACAGCATCACCCAGTGTTTGGCGTATACGAGATAAACTGTGAACTCTATACCTAACAAAATTGTGACTTAAGACCACACACACACACACACACACACACACACACACACACACATATATATATATTTTTTTAACTTTTTTAATTTTAGTCTAGTCCAACATAGAGGAATATATTTTATGTATCAGTTTTAATTTCAATTTCATTTCAGCTCTTCATACAACTCTTAATATATCACAGGCAATATAACCATTCAATCATTACACTACTAAAACAGAATTTTAACACTGCTTTAAGTTTTATAGGATCTCATATGACATTGAATTTAATATTCACTACATGTAATTGATTTTTAAAATTTCTTGTAAGGATGGCCTGATGATAGTCAAACAACCGAAATTGTCATCAATAAGTTAAACTAAATAAGAAAATATTATTGTGTTTGACTGAAACATGTAATTTTATTATTGTCTTTCAATTATGTAACACAACAAGATGTTCTCTAAAAAAAAAAGTGTTACGTGTGCTATCTGTAGACTCACTGTTAAAAAAATGGGTTTGATTTCTTAAGCTGATATTTTGAACATGAAACTTTGTGACTCTTATCTTCTTGATTGTGCAGAAGTGAGATCAAATTTGTGCTCTATAGAAGAGACACTTAAACACGTCCTATTCTAAGACTCTGGATTCTTATTCCGAGAGTTCTGAATTGATTCATGGGGCATTTCTGTGTGTATGGATTTTTAGTCCACAGATCAAAACATTCACTTCTGCTGAAGGTAAAATTCTGGGAATGTGATCATTACTGGGTTCTGTGCATTTCTTCGTTTAAGAAGAGTTGCCGAAAAGTTAGTTAACCTTTGAAAATTTTTATAACAGTACTGAGTTATGCAAGTCAATTTTACAATGTCACAATGCTGTGAATTATGCATTGAATGTGGGGGGCGGGGGATCACTTATTTGACAATTGTTGTAAATTCAGGAAGTAATAAAAAATTTATAAAATATCTTAGTGTATATTTTACTTAATAATTGACTTACTTTTGGACTGCTGAATGTATGAAACCTTCTTCATAAGTTTAAACTTGTGCTCTTACAGTAAATCTGTTTGCAGGTGAGTATGAATTCAACTTTTGGTACCCCAACCACAACAAATCCTCGTCCATTCAAGTGTGATGACTGTAAGATTGCATTCCGTATCCATGGACATCTAGCAAAGCATCTGCGGTCAAAAATGCATATCATGAAGCTTGAATGTGTTGGGAAGCTTCCATTTGGTACATATGCTGAAATGGAACGAGAGGGCATCAGCCTGAATGAAATTGATACTACTGACTGTGATAACTCTCTTGAGAGTCTTCAGGTACAGTTACTTGTAGCCGTGTGGTATGGTAAAACTTAGGTATATAGTTCATGTAAAGTTTGCGAAGCTTGAATTGTATGAGGCATAGTACACAGAATTGACAAGCTTGACTGGATTTTGGTGAGTAGCTGTAAGATATAAGGCTGTTTCTGGAGTCCTGTTGACATGCACCAATAGCAGAACCAAACTCTTTGGAATCTGGTATGCTTAGTGTCAGAACCATAAAAACAAAACTGTCATATACTTGTACATCCATGTGTTTCACCGGTAATGTGATTTAGGCACAGTGATAAAACCTGGATTAACTGTGCCTTCTCTGTTGCACCACCATATTTTCTTTCTTTTCCCTTCTCTTATGTCATTGTGAGAACACAAGACTAACCAAACCCAAAATGTTATGGTGAAATTAACTGAGCTTTTATAATTGCAGGTGCTTGCTCAGAAACTATATGAGAAAGATCCTACAAAACTTGGTCAGTGGGATGGAGATAGAGGTGAGATTTTGACCTCACATTCACTTCCACAAATGAGTGGGGGTGAGACATCATCAGATGAAGGTGAGCCCATGTTGGGATGTCAGAGCCCCCCTGACATAATGCCTAGCAATGTCCAGGAAATGAATATCTCTGATGTAGGACCAAACCAGGATATGCTGTTACACTCAAGTACTGGTGATGTTAGCTTCATTAAGCAAGATTATCAGCAGGAGAAGAAATCAGACATAGGTTCCATGAGGTAATTTGTAAAATGGTTCATTGATGTAGAAACAACATGACTTACTGTATGCATGTAGGATTAAGAGAAGTGCAGCCTGTGGTGGTTTTCACAGTTATGGTTGAAATATTAACATTGTATTACAAAATTTATTTTACATTTTTTTCATGGTTTGTCTTGGCAAGCTTTATGCATCAAAGGTCTTATGTAAAACTGTTTACTGCTCTAGCAACAACAATATGTACTTTAAACATTGCAAAGAGATGTGCATTCTTTGCTCTTTGTAGGGTTGCTTGTTTATGGTTGGAATCATAATAGTGTATTGTCATTTTTGGAAATTATGCCATGGTGCTTCACAACAAACTTTGATGCCTTCTAAGCATACAACCCTCTCTGTCTATCTACACCCTGCTGTTATAGCAGCAATCTCTGAATAATGTTTATTTTTTATTTTTTTCTTTTGTTACCCCCATCCTCCAGTGCTGTCCAAAAGATAGTGAGTGATGTTAACAGTGTAAAATGTAGTTGCTGTAAAGGTAAATGTAAAGTTGAAGTTGTCCCTGTGCTTAGTTAAGGACTATGCCATGAAGATATAAGGGGGATTGGAAATATAGATGAGTCATCAGTGTCATGGTGCAGTCAAATGCATGGGAGGAGCCCCAGGTGTTTTTGGGTAGGAGGGTGTCTGGGCACCAGTGCTAATCTGGATACATGATTAAAGAGTAGGAATGTTTTGCTCCTGCCAGGAATTAAATGCCATTTGTCCAGTCTTGTTTTATGTATTGAGAGCTACCATCTGCCATGACACCTGTACGCTAAAATGTGCAGTAGGATAGTGTACTGTCCTTTAGCTAGAGATGACCAGAGTCAGTATTCATATATTTTTAGTTGAAATTAATTCGCTGGCAGAATATTATACATGTACTTATGAAAATTTGTTAGTAAATGGTGTAACATGTCACATAAGGACATATGTTTTACAGTAAATACAAATACTTTGAACAGCACATTGCAGACAAGTGAATAGCACTCTGGATTTGTATTCTTAGAGGTATCAGGCTTAAATCTTAGACTGGAAACTGGCTATCCAAACTGAGGTTCTTCATGGTTTTCCTTAGTCCCTGGAGATAAATTCTTCCATTTTACCCACAAATTAGGCCACAGACACTTCTTTCCACAGCTGAAATCATTATTTATTAGTCATCCTGTAGTCTTGTAGTCTGAGATACTGACAGTCATTAACATAAAAACAAAACATAAGCTCTTCCAAGCCCCAGGTAGCTAATGCGATGTAATTGTGGTCAGGAAGTGCTAAAATATGAATAAGCCAGAATTGTCAATGTGAATCCATGTACAAATACGTGAATTGTAAATATTTTTCTACATTCTGGATTCTGATATTTTATGTAAATTTTAATTAGTTTTGATGAATTGTGCAACATGATTATGGTGTTTTACTGTCAGAACATGTAACTGATATGTGTTAAACTCATCAAACTAGCTTGAAGCTTATCAATTTGCAAGTAAATGAGAACAAGCGGAATGCTTCAGTTGATGATTTGAAGCCACAATTCTTAATGCTTGTACTTAAATTTGATTATGTGGAAGTTAAGGTGTTTCTCAGGATAGATTCTAGCAAATAAATTGATGAATGTCTTGAGGCCACAAATTTCTACAACAAATGAGTGACTGCCATCTTTTCAAGATGTTACTGTACCATCAAGTCTTCTTTTAACAGATACTTTTTCATCTTTGTTCTGTTTCAGTAGAAAGCACAGGTGCATACAAGACATGAAGAAGGAAGATGTTTTGATTCCAAGCCCACAAGAACCCTGTATTTCCACTAAAAGCCTTGAATCTTCTGTCCATGGGAACATGGAGTCTATTAAAAATTGCAGTAATTCAAAGCAGTTAACTGCTAATTGTCAGTCAGACACAGGTGATACAGCAGCTTCAGGACAGAGTAATGGGATCAGAAAAACTGAACAAAACACTAAGTGTCCCTCAGCAAGAGAGTTTAACCAAAATGAATCAAGTAAAGCAGAAACCATGGGTCAGGTGGCTGAGGTAGCTGGTCAGCTGCAAAGCTATGAAAAGGAGAGAGATCACAGCAACAAAGAGCACGTCAGTGCAAAACAGAGAAAATGGCAGCAACCAGAGGAAGCGGACTATGAGGATGCATCTGATGGAGATAATGTGAGTGGGCTGTCATACCGTAGTTCATAACAGCATTTAACAGGTATCAAATAGACTTGGTTTCAGGTATTTTTACTGAAAGTTCTTGCTAATGTTGTACTTTGTCCATGCTTAAAAATATATGGAACTTCATATTCACAGTTGTGTGCTGGGATATTTTTTATGGGGCATTTTTATCTTTTTATTTGATACTTGAACCATTCTGTCAGTAACAGATTTTGCTTTACTTGAAGTTCCAATTAATTTTACAGAATATACTGTTGAATGTAAATTCAGAATATTTGTAATACAATTTGAAAAAAATCAGTAAACTCAGTAATCTATGTACATTTGCCATAACTTATATAAATTTTGTGTTAATGGAGTTTCCTATAATTTTTTAATATAATTAGCCTAAAAATAATGGAGCTACTTTTCTAAAGCATAGCAGTTGGGATTTGTAAATGACTAAAAGGAATGTTATTCAACTAAATTAAATTACATATATTGAAAGGAGAGTTAAAGACAGTAAAACCAAAAGAGTAAAAGATTCAAATTCCAATTATGTATTGACTGTTTGAATGCAAGTATTGCACAAGGCAAGGGATACTTCTGTACTCTAGGGTCATTTGTGTGGTATTTTGATGAAATTCCCATCAGAGCCTAAAGTGGCCTGAGTAACACCTTTCCATTAGTTACCAGACTGTGGTTTGTGGGCTTCTTGGGCATGTGCAAAAAATTGTCTGGACAAATGTTCAATGAATAGCACATTTTGTGTATATCGGTAAATTTCAAAAGGAGTTGTGAATGGTGCTGCCCTGTTTTTGTTGTTGTTGTTGTTGTTGTGGTGGTGGTGGTGGTGGTGGTATAAGAAATAGCATTTTTGTAAGCTGCGTCACTCACGTTGGTAGGGCTTATGGTGAGACATTATTAACAACATGAATCTTTTAACAGTTGTAGTCTTTGTAGAATGTGTCTGAGGGTGGTCCAATTAGATTGAAACATTTTTGGCAGGTGTAAGTACAGAGGTTGCCCAAAAAGTAATGCCCTACAATTTTTTTCTCAGTGAGTAACAGAGCAAGAAAGCTGTTATTTCGTTAGTACACATTTGAACTTCCCTCATTCTATGTACAAATTAGCATAGGTTTCTGACACATGACACCTGTGCTGCAGTTTTTCAAAATGGAGTCTACCAGTAATAGTCATCACAAATAACATGCTGTGATAGAGTTCCTTGTTACAGTGAAAGGAACAGTGGGTAACATCCATAAATGGCTCAGCAATGTTTATGGAAATGCTGCACCCGATAGGAGCACTGTAGGTTGTTAGACAAAATGAGTGAGGGATGGAGAAGTGGGAAGAGTGTAGTTCCTTGGTGTTCTCCATCAGCCTGAAGGGAGATGGTCACAATGTTCTGGAACTGTGAGGGCACGATTCTTCTTGATGTGATGCAGAGAGGAGGAACAGTTAACTCAGACGCAAATATCAGCATGATAAAAAAAAATGAGGAAAGTGTTTCTAGTGTGTTTGACCTGTCAAGAACCTGCATGATATGTTGCTTCAGTACAATAATGCAAGGCCTTCCACCATTGTTAAGACTTGGGAAGCCATCACGTAACTTGGAAGGACCATGTTACTGCATCCACCATACAGCCCCAACTTAACACCCTCAGATTTTTACTTCTCCAGACCCCTGAAAAATGCTGTCCGCAGAAGGAAATCTGAGTCAGATGATGATATGGTCAGTGCCAGTGTAACTTTATGGAGTTGGTATTCCAAGAAAAAATCTACCAACCCGATAAAGGAATAGCCATGGGCTCACCCATATCGGGCACCATAGATGAATTATTCCTGCAACACCTAGAACAAATCTACATCAAACCCCTCATAGACACCAAACACATACTGTTTTACACCAGATATATAGATGACATTCTTATCATCTATGATGCCGAAACAACCGACCATGACTACCTG
>Ga0131853_10001948_pt1 | contig 36900 bp, 16 predicted proteins | sample TergutLab28metaG_FD_92764 | JGI IMG/M metagenome (GOLD analysis project Ga0131853, IMG submission 92764) | Labiotermes labralis P1 segment gut microbial communities from Petit-Saut dam, French Guiana - Lab288 P1 (version 2) (version 2) | ecosystem: Host-associated > Arthropoda: Insects >... | reverse complement strand
ACCCGTTGCGCTGACCACGTGACACCCCTCTATCCGCAAAAGTTGGCACTAACTTCGCCGACCGGCGGCGGCCGCTCTGTCGGTATAGTTCGCGTGCGGACTAAGGCCACGGAGTTTAAGTTAGTTAACCTTTTAGAACTCGACATTTTTAATTATAATTTACCTTTTTGCAATATGGCGGCTATTTTTAAATTATGACCTAACTTTTAAATCCTCCATTTTTAAGTATAACGTAACTTTTACAATATGCTGCCAGTGCGCCATATTTAATTTTATTATCACTAGGTTTGAATCCCTTTATTAATGGAAGGAATCAGGTTTTGCCCACCCTCGAATAACCTACAGCGATACCAACCTAGGCATAAGTATGTTGTAGTAATAAAGATAATAAATAAATAATTAAATAAAGACACGCAATTTACAATTACAAATATACATAAAATTATTGGTTATTTATTAAGATACAATTGCTGTAATACGTTAAATTAGCTAGCGACTATGTCTTTACAAATGCAATACACGCTACGATGTTTCCAAGATAGAATGTAGCGGTACGGAATGTTTCGTTACTAGCTGGTGCACTTAGCCTAGACAAGGGTTGTTTTCAGGTAGGCAGGTAGGTGAGACAGAGGAGATGCTATGTGCTGCTCCAGGCAAACTAGTAGGAAGAGGGTTGCAAGCTGACAGTGTACGAAATACAGCTGTCTTTAAGAACGTAAGCTTAACACACGATTTTTTCTGCGTAACAATTTACCACACTTGCAATTATTACGATACTTTTACATGTAACTTATTAACACACAATTACATATAATTACACGGCAATGATTTAAGTACGTGCTAATAAATTTACGCGCTTATAACCAGAAAATATACGAATTTTAACTCTGCGCGTAATAATTTACTACTGATAATTAGGAATAAAATTAGCATATAATTTACAACTACATTAAAACGCACGGTGAAATATTTACGTGCTTATGTAATCACTTATTATAAGCCAAAGTAGATACATAAATTTTAACAGCGTATAATTATTTACTATTGATAATTTTGTACGGTAGAAACACATAACAGATCCGTGTTTGCACGTACAATTACATAATATGCGGGAATAAATTAAGGACGTGGGGATACAATTTACGCGCTTATGAAGCACTATACAATAACTTTACGTATAATTATTTACTACTGATAATTAGAAATAATATTAACGTATAATTTTTAATTACATTAAAACACACGGCGATAATTTAAGTACAGTGTAAGTACGCACTAATATAATTTACGTGTCTATGAAAACATTATACATTATGCTGGAGAAGATATAACAATTTTTATAGCACAGCGTATAATTATTTAGTACTGATAATTTTTTTTACTTAAAAGAAATACTGCAGAGCTTACGCGAAATGCAGTTTTATACAAGCACTCGCAAGTGGCTAGGGAACACTTAACGCATTTCCAGTTGGGAGAGGGACACAGCCACCCTTCTAGTCACATTGGAACCAGACCGCTTCAGCCCACCTGGTAGGCTGAAGGATTCCCTTAGCCCTAAAGAGATAGAGAGAGAGGTAGAGAGAAACTTAGACCTTGGGCATCCTGTAATCTAAGAACAGCAAAGGGACGCCACCTGTTAAAGTTTCACTTAACTATTTGAGGAGGATGGTTACAGACACAAGTGGTGACTCTCTCTAGATGAAAAACTGAACAAAGCATTGCCTTCAGACTCAGTGACGCCTGAATTTCCGGTGTTTATACGGGCTACCCACTGAGAGCTAACACATAACTTTTAGCACATCCAGCACTCACTGTACATAACGAATAAGCACTCAGAGTCTTTTAGCATTGTCTTAAACAAACTTTAAGCCTTTTGTATGAAGTAAATAAACGAATCTTGTTGCCAATTTCACATCTTGGTGCCATGGGAAGTTCATTTCCTCCCAGTCGCTAAGTGTCAGGTCGCAGTGGAAACACGTTACAAGATCGCTGTTTCCTGTAAAAGAGAACAGTTTTTTTAACTTAATCTGATATGTTTGAGGAATTCGTTTTTACCTGTAATAAACACACTCTTATTTTAAAAGTGCTTACCAGTATGGAAGGACCCAGCATCACTCAGGCTCTTAGCTGACTGTTTAGTGGAGGGAGGCGACGTGTTAAAAGACTGCATCCGAGCTGCTTGTCTTCCGAATTCACGCAAAAGGGGGCAGTCCAATTGCGTTGAATTATGTTTTCTTATCACGTGTTTAAAAATTCTATGCCTTGTAGCTTAAAATAACATTGTAAATTAGAGCGGGATTATAAAAGACGCACACATTTAACGAAAGAATAGATAAAAATAATATTACTTACTGCGTTCTTGCTGCGAATTGGGAATTAACTCGAAATGAGGCCCGCACACGTTGTAGCTACGGACAGCTGTCGAGGTGTTGTTTCAGGCAGGTTGGTATAACAAGTAGTGTTGTTCCCGGCAAAGAGACCATTGAGCCCACAAGCCGGAAACCACCGTTCTTGGTAAATTGGGTATGAATTCGAAATGAGGCCCGCACACGCCGTAGCTATGGGCAGGCTATTGAGTTATTGTTTCAGGCAGGTCGGTAGAACCAATGGGGACTTTTCCGACAAACAGACCATTAATGAATTCACAAGAAGGACTCCAGCGTAAGTGGTCTTCGAATGGGTCGTCTCCTTCTTCTCAGTGGCCTAATTCCACCCCACAAAAGGCGTTTCGAACTATTTCACTACAGTTTGTGTAATACAATCCTGCCGCTGCTAAATGGTTCTTATCCACGAAGGCCAATTGCCATTTTTAAAATGTCTGACAACGATCAGTTTCGCTCTTCAAATTTAAGTGCTGCAGGTCTTTTCTGATAGACAGTTCTGATGGTGGTGGTGGCGGTGGTGATGGGATATAAACCAGCCCACCAGTGCAATTAATGTACGAACACATGGCTGGAGAACGCGAGTGATACTAACACAATTTCAAGTGTGTGGGTGGCCTTAAATATAACGAAACTTTTCTCTCCTTCCATTAAATTTTCGGTGCTAAAAGGTTATGACTCAGTCTATGAAAATAGCGAAAGGCAAGAAAATCCATTAGCAGACAGGAATTTACATCCGGGAAACACGGGCCTTTTGTGACTAAACTAAAGAGTTGCACCCTAAGCAGGTCGTGGCATATCTAGGGGGTTCAGTATAAATTAGGTGGTCCGAAATGGACCGGAATATTCTGGTTTCTGCCTTTACTGCGATTAGAAATGCCTGCGACTTGAGACCTGCGGTAATCTGCTAAATCGACTACCAACTTACAACACAGCGACAACTAAAGTATACTGTAACAGCTACAGCTACAGCGACTACCAACAGCTACCAGCAACATAGTTACAACTGCCGACATTTACATGTACAGTAAGGGCTACGACTGTACCAACTTACAACAGCTATAATTGCCGACATAAAGATTTTGCAACGACAGATTTCAAGTAAGTGGTATAGTTTCGAATCAAAATATAATGGTTAAGAAACTGCTTTTGAACAGATATAGGGCTATCCAGACTGCTCGGTTAACGTCTGTCAGATGTGAGGAGACTGATTCGTAGGTAGTTTCTTCTAGCACAAATTTCCTCTGCCAGTAATACCAGAAAAGCTACCCTATGTAATTTTAGACGAGACTACGAAATCTTTTCCAAAATTATACCCGCCCGGGCGTAGTTCGTTGGTCAAATTTAGGCGCCGTGGTGAAGATAAAAGCCATCGTTTTACATAAAGGAATGCATTACTTCATGAACTAATTACTTACTTGATGTTCTGCGTGATAGAATTGGTGGGAATAAGAATTCGGAACACTGAGAAGTCCAGGGTAATCTGGTGGGAATTAGTTTCCCGACGCCGTGAAGAGTTTAAATCTGATGTGGTCTGGGCGTGCTCGCGAAGGTCGTTCAAATTAATGGAAGACACCTTGTCAGGATGCCTGCTGGTAATGGTCCTGAGAAACGAAAGGGCGGTCTTTAGGTGTGAAGAGCGCCATTAAAAAGAGTATCGCTGTTGTGTAGGCGGCCTTTTTTTGTTTAAGTAATACACTTATTATCGCTATTGCCCGAGATAATGGCGACCCTAAGAACAAATCATATAGGAACGGTAGGGGTTTGAAGCAACCTGTTGAATATCTCTTGAAGGCGTCCGATGTTAATTTGAATAATGGCGGAGGACTTAAGGAAATTGAACACTTTAAAATTTATCTTTCGGGCTACAAAATTATTGTGTATGATGATTTAACCCCTGATGGGGTCATTTTCAGTGGAAATTCCCTTTCGAACAAGGAATTGTACTTGCTATATGATTTGGATTTTGAGAATTTCAGTGTGTTACGAAACCCAAAGCTGCTATGGCAAGGAAGTACATATGTGATTCGTGTGATACATTGTACGACAATTCACACGAGCGTGACAAAGCTTGCTCCAGGTGGACGGCTAGACGACCCTGTACGAAAGATCAGTCAAAGTAATGTAGTACATGTAACAGATGGTTCCTGACTTAGAAATGTTTTCAGAAACACTCAACTCTCAAAGTGAAAGGCAAGCTACTCTCTCAATGGAAACAAATATGCCGGAATTGAGGCAGGCATGCTGAGAATTTAGAAATTTGTTTCTGAAATTGGTCAAAATGGACCTCTTTCGTCAAGCTATCACAATATCGTCCACTTGCAACAAGGTGTTCAGGACCATATTTCTGAACCCGACAAGGTAGGTATCATGCCGATAGGGAGTACCGAAAGAGAGACCCGTGGTCTGTTGAAGCTCTTCAATGCCTCGTTTAGATTGGTCTGAGCTTGAACAATGTTACTGATGCCGGAAATTGGAGTTTCATTTGCCTGGGGTACCTAATGTGAAAGTCGACGGGTACTTTGCAGAGAACAGTGACGTTTTTAAGTATCTTGGGTGTTATGGCATGTGCGTCGATGTATGCGCAATCGACATAAGCCCATCGGCAACACTGAAAGAAATTCTACAGAGGTGGTTTAAGGAGTCTCAGTCGAGGTTGCAAAAAATTTAAAACGCTGGTTATAAGTTTATTTCGATATGTGGTGCGAGTTTTGAAAACTCTTGCGTGACAATCCTGACCTCAAAAATGAACTGTATTCATAAACTTATGTAAAGTATTGTTTTATAAACACTCGAGATGCCTTGAACTGAGGTAGAACAGAGGCCACGAAAACACACTACAGAGTCAAGCAGGGGGACGAAATCCCTTATCTGCTTGTTATCAGTCTCGAACCCAAAATCTGTAAGTACGGCAAGTTTCCTGTACGTCACCGGAAATTGTACGTTGGTGCTGACTGTCCCCCTGACTGTTTTTCATAGGGAGGGGATAATCAAATATAAGGTTCTTCATCCCAGGAATCCGTACCATCCATTGCTTCCGTATAAAAACAACTCTAATCTGATGTTCTTTTGTGTTCTGCTTGTGCCGATATGATAAACCAAGGTAACTGTACGTACTCTGATGAGGAGCGATATTAATTTGGTAAATGGGTGGTAGATGATATCTGCAAAGCCATTGAGATGGCCTTTTTGCAGATTACGTTAATATGTACTTGAAATTGAATCAAAATCGTTCGGTTAACCAACCTGGTTCCAGAGCGAGGAAGACAAGAACAAAATATTGAGGACTACCGGCGCGCAGAAAGATTTCTTTGGACAGGGCGTAAATTTCCAAAAAATGTGTGGCAAAGAACTCTGGCTAACATGAAATTGAACTCGGGCACAAAACCAGAACAAGCCCCAGACAACCCTTGTGATCTGAGTAAAAGATTTGTAAGAGCTTCTAAGAAGTCTGGACACTGAGGTGTCAAACCTCATATTCTCGAACGATGAGGTTTGGGTATTCTGGAAATAATTCGAGGATAAAATAGCGGCAGGGAAGAATATAATCGTGGCAGTGGCTGCCTACGTAACGACCCAAACTCAACTCAAACTCTAAGAGTAACTGAGCGAATTTGGAGACTCTGTCCTCTACTGTGTTACACACAGTGTTCTCCATTCAGAATGTAGATGAACCCCCAAAAGTGAGAACAGGTGGTTCATCCGACAAACTTATTGTAGTTGTTTACCTCTTTCTTCTTTAATGGACAGTTTGTTTCGGGAAGCCCCAAAAATTATGCTTTTCCTGTATTCTGCCCTTCGACAGGAAAACGTACAACCGAATGCAAGGTGAAGGATATAACCTTGAATTACGAAAACCGACTCTTATAAAATTTACCACCTTGAGGAACATGATTCGCAAAGTCACCGCCCACGTGCATGTACACAATCCGAAGAATATCAAGCGGAAACACGGTGGTGTCGTTGTGTCTGAACATGAAACATGTGAATACAAGTTTGTCTTTAAGAATCGCCGGCTTATGGAAAACTATGACTCCTTAATCTACGGGTACGATTAATTCATTCTAGGAGGGCTAATGTGTAATTTATTTATTTATTTTAGTCGGGATAAAGTGCAATAAATACAGGCGCTATTGGGCATATCAGTTCAATTAGACTATGATTCTGAAGCTGCAACATCCTTTCGTATTGATCGTTGCAGGAACAAGTATTTGCGGGAAATCCACATTTATTATTAGATTGATTGATTGCAGGGAGATGTTTTGTACATTGTGTTTAAAAATATTTTTTCTTGTCATAGTGGGAACAACGCCCCGTAGCAATTGGAAAAGGTTCAATTTGTTAAAGGTTACCAGATCTTGAAAATATACCTCCACCTATAATGTTAGATAATTAGATGGACTCTTCCTAGTCTACAAAAGTGAGGGAATTGTTTACCATACGATCTATCATCGTAATATTATTTTGGTTCTGCTTACACCGAACATATTTCAATAAGATCCATCGTCAAGTGACATTTGCCTAAATAGCAAGTATAAATTTTTGTTGGAGAATCCGAGAAACAAGACTCACATTGTGCACTTGGCTCGACACGTCTAAACTGGAAAATTTGCAGTGTTCATAAAACGTACCTGGAAGCTTTTGAAGACCCGCGCAGTTCTTATTCTTGGATCTAACATAACCGATTAACGATTTACTACGATTCAGAACAAAGATTTTTCCAGGGGACACTTGGGACATTCTCCACGCTCGTGAAGTTGCTAAACAACAAACCATACGCGCGTTACATCCATCTGCAGAAGACGAGGTTTCGTCGAGTGTGTTATAAATAAGCTAAAGGGAATCATCAATTAAACAAAGACGAAAAGAGCAAGTTGAAGAAATATAATAACTTTTACGAGCGTTTGTAGACCCGAAAATGAGTTTCAAGAGTAAACAAACTTTTAGTTCAAATAGGCGGGTTTATAGTTCCAATGCTCGGAAGTGTTTCGTCAGGTATAATAGGAGCGCTAATTAATAACAACATTTGAAAATGTTATTGCAAGGTATAATTCTATTTCCTCCAGAACTGTGGGCAAATCTTTCTCAGGAACCCCAACCACCATCAGTTAAAAATATACTAAAAAGCAATAAACATAGCTATAACAAATGAACCCAGTTTCGTCTACATCAATATCCATAATTGAAAACCGAGAAACAAAAACAGGAACCTATTCCAATTCGCATTATGGAAACTGGAGGTACATAACGGAGTTTTAAAACCAAACGCAAAAGGAAACGTATAATTAATGTTGTGCCTCTGTTTAAAACTGCGTCCTTATCAGAAACGGATGATTTACCTGATAATTCGAAGTACATTCGTAACGCACTAACACGTAAAGTATCCCATGACCCAACTCTTCATGTTTACCAAGACGATACTAACGGTTGTTTTAAAATAGGGGGTTGTGTTTTAAATATAACAATAAACACGTGTCTGTGGATGACAAATGTACACGGTAAAACAACACCAAATGAACTATTTACGACTTGATAAAAGCGTGGTCACTTCTCAGGACAGACAGGCGTATAAAGAAGTGCTCTTGCAGTCTAACGATCATCGAATGAATTATAGACCCTCAGGGAAGATCAAAGCAAACAAAGGTCTTAAATATACACGGTAGGTTTCGCAACTGTTTACAAACACTAAGTTAGTGCTATAGTAATCGTTGAACTAATAGTAATGTCTATGTAATTTAATATTACGATTCTAAATATCCAGCACTTTCGGTTCAGTCGGTAAAGGGCAGTAAAAATAAGAAAAGGGAAGTGGCCGTCAAGTCAGAACACTCACACTTTGCAAAAACCTTTTCGAAAAAGGTTACCTCGCAAATCGTTTACTGTAACACATATAGATGATGTCTGGGAAATGTATTTTGCAAATTTGAATTCTCTCTCGAAATACAACGATAAATACAAATACCTCTTAAACGCCATATGCTTTTTTTCGCGAAATTTTTGGAGCGTACTTCTGAAGGTACAAGACCAGTACCTCAATCACATCGGCTTAGAAATCTTTATTTCGAAAAAGAAAACAAATTACCATACAATCAGACCATTGTAAAGAATTTGTTAATGCAATAGTCCAACAGTACCTGAAATGCCAGGGAGTAAATTTTAACACGACTCACGTTCACGACATATAGGGCGCAGTTATCGAGCGTTTCAACAAATCCCTGAAACAAGGATTTACAAATATTTCACCAAAAATAACACGTATTGCTACTTGGACGTCAATAATAAACTATTAAAAGTTACAACAATTCTGTCCAGTCCTCAATAGGTATGCCTCCAATCAAAGTAAACCTCTCAAACATTTACTCTGTTTGGCAAATAATGAAAAGTCTCTGGACTAAAATTCCTCAAGGTCGTGAAATTTAAAGGGGATAACAAAGGAATAAGTAACTTTTGCCAAGGTATGAATAAACCTTTTCAACAGAGATATTTCTGGTTGGCAAGGTTATACACCGCGTGCCACAACCTGTTTACGAACTGTCAGACTTGCACGTTCCCTATATTGAAGGCCAGTTTTACAATTACAAGCTTGTGAAGGTCACTTTTTCAACCCAGACAGAGTTTGAAATAGATAAAATTGTGCGCACTCGCAACAAGGGCAGTATTAAACAATTGGACACGACCACGAATTCAGCTCTTGGTTAAACGCCACCGATATCAAGAAAATATAATGGATTATTTTTATGTAACATTGCCCTCAGACAGTTCTGGTTATTATTTTCTGGCCAACACAATAACCGACTTTAGAACCAAACTGGCTACAGCACTCGAGGTGGAACATAAATAAATAGGGGGTTGGACTTGTGGAGATATCTTATCCTAAAGATACAAAAAGCGTTTCCATACAAAATACACTACATTTAGATTTGGAGGAAATAATAATTCCTGTAACTCACTATGAATCTGTGTTTGATATTCTCACGAATATACCCCAGTTTTTCGAACCGTCTATAAACGGGAACTTTATCAGTATATTTAACAAATACATAAACAAGAATGAAGGGCAAAGTAAAGAGTCGTTTAATACGTGTGGCGGGAAAAATTCCATTTTCCTTGAGGAGAATCGAGTGTCTTATTTCTCTGCGCGTGTATATAATGTTATTGATGATTTAGGAGAAACAATTACGAACCCACATAATTGCCATTATTCCACAGTGAATCTATCCTCAAAAGGCAATTTTAACTTTGCTCAGCCTGAACCCGTACACGTTTACATGGATATTACCAAACCAAATTTGGTTGGAGATCCTTATGTGCGACTACTAACTTCCGTGCGTTTCCCATCGGACACAGGATATCATAGATTTGACAACCCGTTTTACCAGCCTCGTTGAACCGACCTTTGTAGAGTCAATTTCGATTCGTCTAGTTATGAAAGCTGGTGAAAATGTGTTGTTTGAAGTTAGTGATATTCCGTTCTTGTAATATTACACTTAAAAAAAAAGACCTAAGCGCAATAAATGTCGGTTTGTCAGTTACAATGGATCGATATAAACGGGACTACGTAAATCAAAGTGGTGAAGGGAATTGTCCTGTTTATGGTACTAGCTTCAGAATGCAAAGGGTCAAATGTGTAGGGTCCTTCTTACGACGGCTCTTACGTTTTGTTAAACCTCTCTTGTATTCAGGGGAAAAGGCTGTAGGAAAAGAAGCCTTAAAAGAGTTTCCAATAGGTAACCGATATTTTTAATAAGGAACGAGAACAGCTTTTGGGTGATATTTTAAAAACTCTTTTATGGAAGCATATGATAGTCGTGAAGAAAAGATGAAAAATATGACGTTGTCTCGAAACGAAAGCAAAAATGTCTCAGTCTCAATGCAAACGCAGCAAGGTGAAGGATATTTTCACAGAGGAGGAGAAGAAAAAATGGATTGATTAAAATCGGGTCTAGAAATCTTCCTCAAGCATAGCATAGAAAAATCTGTCGCAAATAGTCACACCATTACGTACAAACCTTTTGCGCCAGCAGACAACCCTGCAGCGCTTGAATTTAATTGCTCGGGCCATAGCGATTACTATATAGATTTAAATTCTGCGCATCTACTCTTACGCATCATACTTATCAAAAGTGATGAATCGGATATCGAAAGTGCTGAGCCATACACAGTTTAACCCTTCAAACGACAACAAAGTGTGTATCAAGGATTTAGACGTTATTCTTTTTATCACTAAATTTGAAATGAAGCTCCTTCTTTTTCTTGCTCACGCGATTCTTTCGAAATGAAACGAAAAGCACATTATTCTGTTACAATACTAAAATTAAAAACTTTATTGCGAGTTCTGGGGCCCAGCACGTCTCTATCGATAATGCATTCCTCGGACCAATTCCAGAAAGAATTCCTATAGCTTTGGTTAAAACACTTCATTAGTTGATTCTGCAAGTAGAAATCCATTCCACTTTCATCATTATGATATGGAAAATCTCGTGTGTATGTAAAAGTTATTCAACACCCTCCCGAGCACCTCACTATGGATTGCTCTTCACCCATTGAGGCTACTAGGGCTTCCGAAACACTATCTTGAAGTACTGGTAATCATCACGATGACTGTGCTCAAATGATTACCTTAGAAATGTTCACCAATAGCCTTTACATATTAGGCTATGACCTACTACCAGTCAGAGAAGCGGGCGATAAACATATAGGTTTGCCTTGTCAGAGTAATGCGCACATTGAAGTAGGGTTAAAAAAACTATCATCAGAACCCGTCACTTGCATTTTGTATGCTAAATTTCCTGGACCCGTCGAAATCGTCAACTGTAGAAACGTCACAGTAGAATGAATAGCATTCAGATAGATAAAGTTTTAACTAAACATGTAAAGTATTTTCAAGGCGTTTATCCTACATATCTTTCGCCGTCCACACTTATAAAGCCCTCAATTATTTTAATCAACCTCGACAAGCATTACAAGCTCTGTTCGCATTTGGTAGCTGATTGTATTTCTGACTCTGGGTACGCCGAATATTTCGATTCGGACGATTTGAAAACCTTCAACCATGAAATCATGGAATTTCTGCAAACGCCACATATCTCTTGGACATTTAACCTCCACAGACTACAAGGATTAACTGCGAACGTCTGCGTTCATTACTGCTTCATCTACGCCCTCCACAGAGCCAGGGGAAATCCATGACATCATTTTTTAATATGTTTGTACCTGCTCGCTACAGGATAATAAGGCAGTGCGCATGCTCCGCGCTCAGTTAGGAGAGTGTCCCGCTTGCGGTCAGTTTGAGCAGTAGTAGCAGTCGTGCGAGTCGCAGATGTAAATAAAGGTGAGTTCACTGGAGAATTATTAATCTGCCATCTCTGTCTTAGTGATTGACTTCACATTCTTGGAGGGGCGGGATTGTAAACTCGTGGTCAAAGAGTTGGCAGCTGTTGACTCACATAGTAACATGGTCTCATGATATGTCTTTAAGAGACCGCACGGCCGAGAGCAAGTACCATCATTAAACGCCAGATTGAATGGGACTATTGACAACGGGTGTAATTGGAATGATTTTTGTATACTATATTCAGAGCTGGAGACTGTGCTACATCGCGAGGTATAATCTGCCGTTGCAATCTATTGCTTCGAGCCTTGGAAAACACAATTTATTAGTGGTCTCTTCGATCCACAATTATTGATATCATTCAGCTAGGATGCCCTCCACAATTCCGACATAAGTCTACCAGGCATCAGCTGCACGTTTGCATGTCACAGCAAGTCTAGACACGCTTGTGCAATTCATTAGCCAAATTGCTAAAGTTTTACATTCTTAGTCTGCAGTATACAAAATGACCGACTCAGCCTGCGTATCACTGATGCTTCGCCGTACATCCTTCTTCAACGAGCAAGAGATAAAGTAGTATTCATCTACGAAATGAGGACGTCAAAATACAAGTGAATATTGGAACTTCTTCACTCCATGTGGTGTTGAATGTCATAAAGTGGTTCATTCTGGTGACATTCAAGAGTAATATATCGAAGAATGAAGTACACGAAAATGGTTACCCGCGTCATAGCCTGCCAATGTACTGTGGACGGTATATACGTATCATGAGTGAGAACAGTCATGTTTGTCTAAGCAAAAATAATCGGTCACAGCTAATGGATTTAGCAAGTGCTTGCATAGACAGACGTGTGATCACGTTTTTAGACTCCAAGATGAACTGGTGGAGTGGCGAGATAAGTGTGTTCAATCAAAGTGTTTCTGTACACCTCCAAACACAAATGCCATTGATTGCGTTAAATTGTGGGATGAAATAACGTATAATAACCAATCTTGTACCAAATAAATGCTTATAGGTGTGGATAATTTGATTCGTACTCTTATTAAAAATGTATTTTTCATTTAACAACCTATATTGTTTGTATTTGATTTGATATGTACACCTATTAATAATATTGAATTTTTAATCATTTCAATAAATGTTCTAAATTTTATATTTATGTAAATAGAAAAAAATTGTGTATTTATTTATTACCCAAATCCTATTTCCTTTGGAAAAATGACGTGGTTCAAGAGGTAGGATTCGAACCTACAATCTTTCAATTGAGAATCTGGAATTCTACCGCTCAACCCCCTTTTTTTTCACGAATAACGAAGTCTTCAATTAGCAATATAAATTTAAAAGTAGAGCGTTTGCCGCCCTCTTTGAAGATAGCGGACTTAAATGTTAGTTTATAATCCTGAAATAGCCGCAATATTGTAAAATGTAGGGTATCATTTAAAAATAGCGGCCATATTGTAAAAAGTTAGGTTATAATCATCAAGGGCGGGTTTTAAAAATTTAAAAATTTTAAATGAATTTAAAAATTGCGTGCGTCCGCCATATTTCAAGGTGGCGCCCGTTCATGATGGCGACCAAAAAGGTGCCAGGCAGTCTGGTAGCCAAAACAAAAGGGCTAAAGGCGACAAGGTGAATTGGACAGAAACAATTTGCATAATTAGATCAATTGCATATCAATCAAGGTCGTCTGAAGATGAATTAGGTAATTTGCATATCAATCAAGGCCGTATAAATATCATGTATATAATTTGCATATCAATAAGGACGTGTGATTATCAGACAATTAGTTTGCATATTAATTCGGCCATTTGCGTATTTATTAGGGTCATTAACATACTTCCGTGTATCAAATGGTTAGTCACGTGACCCTGACGTTATAGGATCAGTGATGGGTGTGGCAAAGTGGCTGCCCATCTACTTATACACAATATTCTTAATATAACATTAATGCCTGTCACCCTATTTGGAGATTTATGGGTTTAATTTCGTTTAGGCTTCAGACACGCTTATTTTGCCACATATGTCCAGATTGAGACACTGCGCTATCACTTGGCTGGTAGCTGTTTCGATTCCTGGTGGTGTTAGTGGGATTTTTTGTTGATTTAATCCTTCCAGCTGTACTATTGCCCTAGGGTCGACTCAGACTCTATAAGAAACCATTTTTTAATTTTTTAATATTTGTTATGAGCCTTCATAACACAAAGTAAGATAGGCTTCCTTTTTGCTACGATATTAGTTGTTCTTTCACAAAGCAACAGATTATCCCCACGCAGTTTATGATACTTCGTATTTAAATTTGCTATTTTATTTCGCGCGAGTTTGGAGCATTTCCTGGGGTAAAGATGGCCGGTGCTTAGGGCTGACAACCTTACCACCATCCTGTTCCGTCGTCATGTAATCCGAGAACCTTAACTTCCTGGTACCCTCTGGACCACTAAAGGTCTGCAACGGGACTGCTTTACCTTTACCTTCTATTTCGTGCGAGGTTGTAGCCCTCGTGCTGTATATCGGACGCCCTCAATGCTAAACCGAACGAGACGTTGCTTACAGACATGGGATACAGCGAGTTAAACGTGCGGTTGGTTTTAATTGCTTGAGATGGGCGCTAGAAATGACGCTGTGAAGTGATGTTCATGAAAGGATTAAGAACTGTTAAACTGACGAGAGATAATGTTGTGATTATCAGTAGGTAAACACACGTCGCTTGATGTACGCGTGGAATACCTTGCCGTATGAATTACGGTTAGAAGAACATCGGAATCCTCTACCCTGAAAATGGAAGCATTATACTTTTTCGAAACTTCGTTAACTACCTACGTTTCTACGCACCGAATTATTGAAAAATTACTTTGACCTTCAGAAACTCTGCATTAAGAATCTCATATCTCCTAAAACAATTAGTACTATACAAATAAACAAACAAAAAATATAGATAGCCGCAAGACAATGAGATCTCGTTGAAAGCTCAAAATATGTACAAAAACTAATGTTCTTATACTGCATATTTTCTCCTCAATATATATTTTTGTGACCTGAGTATGGCCCACAGTTGCCGAAACATGTCGTCGGCCTAATAAATAGGATACAAAGACAGTTGTATTTTGACGTACCCACCCCTCCTAATTTACATAAAACATAACGGGATGATGCATCTAAAGATCTAAGGAATAAAAACGAATTTTATACATTTACTACCAGTAAGTTACATTGATATAAACACCCGTATTTCCGCTTCGTCATTTACATTAATACAGCTTTGAGTTTAGTAATCAATGCAGCTCTCTCTCCACTATGCCCTTTCCTTTTATAGCCTTCACAGGGACAAATCTAATCCGTTTAAACGAAGTTGAAACTCGTACTAAAATATTACATTCTTGTGAAAGAAGAAACATTCAAAATTCCCATTAATAGGAACTGTAATTCGATGTCAAAAATCAGAATTGAATATATGGCAGTATTTCTCGTGAGAAACCTAGTTTTATCATCAGCTCTTATGAGAGCCACAGGGGGGTTTACGTAGATATATTTCTTGTCCGAATTTTCCCTTCTCTTATTTAAATTTCAGATACATTTCATTTACATTCCGCTTGGATTTCTCACAGGAACATTATCCAGGATATGTAGAGTACATATAGTGTCAGGCAAAGTACGAGACAGTGTCAAGTCTTAGTGACACAGGTAAAAATATTTTTTTTGTTTTAAATTGCTCTTTCTCTTTTAGAGTTCGTAGAAAATTCTTCCCTAAGGCAGAATTAAATAAGTTCTGCAACTAGAAGGAGCTATCTGGTTTTACTGCAGAGTTTTCACGGATAAATTCTGCATTTCCGTTCTTTGATGCTGTGAAAGTCTCAGAAGGTTAAAACTCATAAGTGTATACACGACAATGGTTAAAAAATTGTTCCGCGGATAAAAAGAACTCCCTTGAGAAATTCCAAATGGCCTTGTGTGTGTTATCACGCTATTACGAATAAACGTAATTTTCTTTTAAGACTGTAAACCCTAAAGCTGTTTCACTTATCAAGGAATAATATGTGATTTCTAAACACCTGTAATAAACTGTCACCTGCAGAGCGACAGTCCTTTCTAAATTTTACAAGTATTAATTGTCTGATGTGGCCTGTTATTTGCAAGAAAATCACACGGCCTTACATCTAAGCCGATGCTAATCTTGACATTAATTTTCGTGAGGTGTTTAATAATCACTGAATTGAAAGCAAATATACGTAATTTGCAGTAACAGACATTTCGGGGTTAAAGGTTGCGATTTATTGAAGATTCGAGTCTTGTAGAATGTGACGCCTTAGCAAATTGATTCATAATTGCCGAATAGTCTAAGGCTACACAATTCTTATGAAATCTGTAAATATTTATCAATCTACACGGCGTCACTTACCGAAGACTTAAATCTTCGGCAAAGTCGATGTGACAGCCTCAAATTTCACTTCAAACTAGGGTTAGATTTTGCAAAATCAGCATTCATTAATTTTACACTGCCCTGCCTGGTAAGAAAATAATTTTGTTTAACTTTCATGACTGCGAAAGACTCCGTGTTCCTACATGAAGATGGAGACTGATCTAGATCGAAATGTCTTAGACATACTCTCAACTGCACAGAATAGATAATATTCAAGGAAAGTTCTGTTGTACTTGAAGTATGCCCATTGAAGCAGGATTCCTTTACATGAAAGGCTACATGTTTCGGCATTTAAATCTGTAGCCTGTTATATCTTGTATTGTGTGCTGTGTAAGACTGGTTTTTAAAATACGTTTGAAAATTGATAACATAAAGAGATGTGGCACCTTTTTCGGAATTGGAAATTCAAGATTATAATTCTGCACATCCCAAACACCGGTCAGGAATATTATATTAGAACGGTGTATTTGATGGGGTGCATATGTACGGGATAATTAAGTCATTATACTTCCCAATTTAGAACACAGCAGGTAAAATACTTGTGGAAATTGTACTGCTCCAATTGAATTTCAGGCTATTGCTGTTAGCAGTATTCTGGACTCGTTCGTCACATTTAACTAGCTCTTTGGCTCTATATCCGCTAGTGCGCCAACGAGGCACGCAGAGAGAACGTATTAGGGTCGCTGCAGAGAGGGTCCACTTGGCTGTGTTATGCTGGCCTAGGGCAGGGGTCAAATACGAAATGGGATGATGCAAGGCAATTCACGGAGAGAGACCGCTTCTAGTTTTCCACACAGTTTGGCAATGTAACGCCTGTGTCTAAATTGTAGTCAATTGAGGTACAAAATATCGCATCTCAAAATAGCAAACACAGTGATATAATACGAGTATTTCAAACTTTAACGTGCGCAATGAACACATGAAGGAGAGATTTTTGTGTGCCTGATTCATCATTCAAAATTTGTAACTTCGTAAGGTCCGTACATTTTTACCTTCTTAATTTGAAAATAGTGATATTTAATTACTTTTTATCAGAAAGTGTTGAACCTCAACTTTGAAAATTACGTCGTGAGACTACATGATTATGAGCAATATGTACCTCTTTGAAGCAGTCACAGAGTGAGCACAAATTATGTTCACTTTGTCGTAAATCAAAACTCTTACAGATATTGCTGTATGTCCGAATTTTCGAATGTTTTATCTCGGTTGAATGCTTGGCACTAGATTTAGAAGGGGATGTAGTATTATTTATGAAAACACTTTAATTTTCTGGCTAAGAAGAATAATTTTTTTAACACGGATTAACATACTTTTAAAATGCCAACATTTTGTGGTCTTCAGTTCAAAGATGTTGTTGGTGTAAGAAATTCATTTTACTCAGGTAATGAGAATGTGAGAGGAATATTTGTTGACTTTGCACCATAAATCCTGCCGAGAAAATTGTGCTTGAAACTGTAAAAGTAAATTTCTGAGAAGGTGGCTTTAGAGTTTGTCACTGTTTGAAAATGTAAGTCATACTTCGCCAGCATTCCTCACAGTATTACTGGGTTCCCACTTATTATTAGGGATCGGTTTCTCCCGGATGTGACGTTAGATTGTCTGTCTGCACTCACGATGTCTTGAGGTCCTGATTCATGTTCGTAGGTTTCATGACACATACTTAGCTTTCAATTTACTCGAGAGAAAATGGAATTTATGAAAATGTGAGAAATTAAGATTTAACGCAATAAAGAGATTAGTCTTCTGGCATATGAAGCCGTCTAATTTGGCAGATGAGTCCAAAAGTTTCAGAAGAACCTGCCGCTATAATGTACAAAGAGTCAGAATATAGAAACAACGTGTTTCCTAGAAACGTTGGCAGGAGTCTACCAAAGTATACGGCGTCACATTCAAGGCGATTTCAACTTTCAGGTTTATGAATTTTATGAGATTTGAGGTTTTCACAAAGAAAGCTAACAAACAAACAAAATAACTGCCTGACTGACTGACTGCCTAACTACTCGTACCTAACGCACACAATTGAGCAACAGACAAGGTAGGTCTACGGAACAGTATATTTCTTGAGAACACATTAGGGTGTTTGCTAGTAAAGAATTTCTTGCCATGTTATCCTTCCCACAGTTTCATTACCGTGTTTACAACAGTCCATCGTTAGTTCCCGTCTTGAGCCATAAGAATCCAATCCACGTCTTCCCATCCCAGTTCTTTAAGATCAATTTTTATATCACAAGCCGATATACGTCTTGGTTCCTACTCGTGTTCTCACTAAACTCTGTATTTATTTCTCTATTTCCCCAACAGTGTACACTATTTTCCCTTTTCATACACTTATGATTTGATAACCCGAATCACGTGGGGGCGCAGTTTGTTGAGGCACTGTGTTACGACTCGAGAAGTCGCAGTCTTGATGCTCGTTGGTGTCGTTGGAATTTTCTGTTGACATAATACTTCCGGCCGCACTGTGGCTATGGAGCGTCTCAGCCCCCAACAGAAATGAGTACCAGGAATATTTTCTGGGGGTAAAGTTGGCCGGTACTTGCGTCTGGCAACCTTACCACCCTCATGTGTCAATTGTCTTGAAATATGGGAATCTCAAACTCCTGGAACCCTGCGCAGGAATTATTTTACCATTTGTTTTGACAAGCGTAGTATTTGGCGAAAGTGAGCCTGGTAGCTCAGTCGGTACAGCGACTGACTACGGGCTGAACGGTCCGGGATCGAATCCCGGTGGGGACGGGATTTTCCGCTCGTCCAGACCGGCCCTGGGGCCCACCCAGCCAAATATAAAATGAGTACCGGGACTTTCCCGGGGATACAGTGCGGCCGGGGCGTGCTGCTGACCATTCACCCCCTTCTAGTGCCGCGGTTATGGAAAACTAGAGCGAGCTATACCTCTACCCACCCTCTGGGCCAAACAGGGCCTGTAACTGAAACACTTTACCTTTACCTTAGTATTTGGCGAAAGGAACAAAATAAGCTCCTTCCTTCGTCCTTCAGCGTCCTCCCTTTCCATCGCCCCAAGTATGTTCTTCAGCAGTCTTTTGTCTAAAACTCTCGTCCTATATATTTCCAATTAGATTAGACACAAAAACTGAACGAAGAAACAGCAACATATGTCGGTAACAAGACAATCCAAGACTGAACAAAATGGCTTTGCTTCTTTTTAGTGATTTTTTTCAAGTCGCATCCAATTGTTAAGGTTGCGTGTATGTTACATAGGTGAGTGATGAATAGACTTATATAGAGCGTTCGTGAAAGGTTGCTTAAAGGGAAAAACTGATGAACCCTGAGAGAAATCCGCACCGGGCATAGCATATTCAACACAAATCCCACATAGAATGGTCTGGTGTCGAAACAATGCCTCCGATGTGAAAAGCCAGGGAATCTCTCTCTCTCTCTCTCTCTGAGCCATTTCACGGCCCCGTCTTTGCTTGTACCACACTTTGAGGACTGTTGATATAAATATACATGTATATATACACATTTTATCTCCCGAATGTCATGGTACAAATATTGAGGAATTCTTATTTTCATATTTTGAGCGTCTCACAGTGCACATTCTGCGATGTTCCATCTAAAGCATGGAGGCGACGAATATTGCTGCGTATCTAATGCTTATGTTAAGTCAAGGTACCTTACGACGTAACTCGATGTGGTTAGAATTCATGTATACTAGCGGAATTTCACATGTTCTTCATATGACTTACTGCAGTAAAGCGCTGCGGTATCGGTCATGCGCACGATGGAGCTTTCCAATCACAGACACTTATTCGATTACATGTATAATGTAATACGAGGTACGCATATATAACAGGAATTTATTTAGTATGGAAACTACATAAATATGCTCCGCATTTCTCCCAAATTGCTTATATATTTTGTTTCTCAGAATAAACAGCGATTATTTCCCTAAACAAAATTAACTTGCTGCAACGGTAACGCAGCATGTTTACTGTAAGTCAGGAGACAAACCTTTAATGTAAAGTTAATTTCAGGGTTTAAATGGTTATTTGAACTGATGATCCACCTCTATAATTTTCAGATTACTTCTGGAAGTTAATGCCATTAGTTCCATGTGCGAGATGATAAAGCACAATTATGATAGACGGAAATATTTTGATACTTAAGGCTCTTAATGCTGGAACACTGTCTGCTCGGATGTGACACTGTGTAGCCTGGTAGAAATATACAGGATTTATCTTAAATATATTGTCTGCATATTCTGGGGCTTTGAAATAGATCACAAAGTTCGTAACAGAAAACACGCCCTTACATTTGTGTTAGTGGTTTACTAACTTGTGGTGTGTGAATTATGACGGTTTGGTAAGTAAGGGGTAGCAAAGCATTCAGTATTGATAATTACGTAAAGCACATCAAACTATGGCAGACAAACAGAAAAATACGTAACTCAACTTCTATTTATGTGGAAATAATATGACCAATTGCGCCAAAATGCGTATGTACCACATTCAGACTTTAAAAAAAAACTGCCATCTTTCAGAATAAGTACCTAAACTGGCTTGGTTTTACTGTTACTACTTCTTACATGTTACATGGAAAGCACGGTCATTTGTCCGTGAGGAAAAAGGAGACATTTCAAGATACATCCCATTGTGTTCTGATGTTAGCCCTTGGGATGTGTGTGTGATTATCACGATTGCTTGTATTATGTAAACTGCCTCAATCTCAAAATGAAGTGCACTGCTAATGTTTCACTTTGAGTCAAGTTCCTTCTTCGAAGAATGGAATTGTCTTCAGAAAGCGTTTGTTGAAACTTCTACTTTAAAGACTTTCCATGCATTTCCTTGTTCAGTAATCTTACGCTATTGCACACACCTTCTGTCTTTCGTTCTATGTAACTTCCTGTACTGCAAGTAGGGGGTTCTTGACTTCACAACCCATCCTCCGTCTTTTTCTTTCTCTAGTTAAACCTATTTGTCTATCTTCCATCTTTTTTTATAAAACGTGAAATTGTTTTTAAAATACTTTAATTCCTATTTTGTTTTTAAATACACACATACACACACACACACACACACACACATATATATATATATATATATATATATATATTGTAGCCGAATAACTCCCTGATAGCCTGAGATTTCTCAGGCGCCTTGTGACTTGTCTGGTTTATTGATATGACCTGTTTTTTGTTTACTTTAGCTGTTTAATTGATAGCGAATTGATTTATTTTACCATCACACCTCAGACTTGCCACAGCCTACTGCTGTATTCGCTGAACATTACACACTCTCCTAATGGTCCACTCTCCACTCTGCCCATCTACCCCGCACTCTCCAAGGCGATCGCCCAACACCCTTCCCTATAGTGGTTGGTCGGACAAAGAAAGGATTTTACTTTCTTTGGCTGACCAATTTAAAAATTCTCAAAATAAGCTTAAATTTCCGTGATAGATAAACGCTCACAACATAATCGAATGTCGCTAATTTCTTCACCAAAATAAACCATACATTTTGTAAACACAACGCCAAACAAATTTTCCAAACATCAAGTTGGACGTAGTCACGTCAGGAGAGACATGGGTAAAAGCGAGATGGTTGAAGGACAGGAATCGCGTCACACAGCGGTTGTTCCAACAGGATATTTATGTTCGGCTACGGTGTTTCTGTCACGCAACTGTAAACTAAGATTATCCTGCTATTTCAATTTTTCATTTATGTTTCCAGTCACTATGTGCCCTAATCATCACATTTGTACCCTATAATTTCTGGATAATGTAATAAGGAGTAAGTCGCTGGAGGCAGGCAGGGTAACGTTTTATCCTAACAGTGGAAACTGTAGCGTAGATTGAGCGTTGTGTACAGAAAGAACTTGGCTGCTATACACAATACTAGTCTCACTTGGCACAGCATTAAATCACCTTTTGCACACGTATGCAACACGTCACAAATCCGCATGCGTTTAATAACATTAAAAAAGCTTAATGCATTTAATTTTTTTTTAATTTTCGTAATGCTTCCTATTTTTATTACCCACACCACAGAGAAGGCATCTGCCAGCAGTAGCAAATGTGCTTCATAGTCTGAGCGCGTACCGTACAGAATATTTAGCAAAATAACTGAATAATAAAAACCAACCAGATGCCACTTATTATTTTATTGTACTTCTTATAGGCTTAACATATTTCGACCATTACTATGCCCATCATCATGAGCTCGCGACTATGATGTTGATTACCACATTGGTCGTTTGTTCTTGGTTTGTTGTAGGTTGGAGATTAGGTGCGGGTAGGCTGGAGTAGTGTCCGGCCTTCAGGCTGTAACCCGGACACCAATCCAGCCTACCCGCACCTAACTTCCAACCTACAGCAAATCAAGAACGAGATGACCAATGTGGTAATCAACATTATAGTCGTGAGCTCCTGATGATAGACATAGGAGTGCGCGAAATATGTTGAGCCTATAAGAAGTACAATAAAATAATAAGTGGCATCTAGTTGGTTCTTATGTTTCAGTTATCACAATGATGCACGGTACAACACACATAATAAATTTAGCAAAATGTACGAGACCGTTGTGCGTACACAAAGGTGAATTCATGCGATTTTATCCCTGTTGCTAGGAGATGGGTAAACTCAAATCATATGTACAGATTTTGAGCAGGCACCGTTAGCATTATGATATAACAAGGTATCTTATATCTTGACTGAAATTCGTTTCAGAAAATATAAAATCCTTTTGTTGTGTATCTTATTTCGCTGTCAGCTATACAACAACGAACATTATAATCATTTACTTATGAGTAATTGCAGAGGGTTTAGAAGGAAGTCGTCGTGATGTAATCGGTGTATTTTCCAGCATTTTTGGGGGGACTGAGGAGAACCAGAAAAAGGCAAACAGGATAGCGAATTTCACTCCTGGGATTCTAACCAGGCGTCTCACAGATACGAGTTCGGAGCATTGCCGCTACACCACCCCATTCAGGAAAACTTCCTCATGCAGGAAAATCAGTTTTCGAAGGATTCTCTGTTCTGCTAGATACGTGTGTTGTGAGTACGTGCAGCAGAGTTCTGACACGCAGAGGAGAGGGGAGTCACGTCACATTTCGAAACGGATTGTCAGGACACGCACGACTGATGAAAGGGATGTTTCTTTGTCTGCAGGTTAAGGGAAGGTTTGTCATATTCAAGTCTGTTGCTGCTTTGAATTAATTATGTACAGAATTTCATTTGTATAATTTAGTAACGTTCTGCCAGTATTTAAATTAACTTCGAAATGACAAAGACATTAGGAATATATTGGATTTGAGATGTAAATGTAATGACAAGTTGCAGTTACCAGTTTCAGAATTATTAGTGTTCATGGTATTAACTTCCAGCAGTAATCTGCAAATTATAAAAGTGGATCATCAGTTCAAATAACCATTTAAGCCCCGAAATTAATTGTACACAAAACTTAGGTCTTCTATCTAACAGTAAACACGCTGCGTCACTTTTGCAGCAAGTTAATTTTGTTTGGGGAAATAATCGCTGTTTATTCTGAGAAGCAAAGAAATATAAACAATGTGGGAGAAATGCGTAGCATATATATATATATATATATATATATGTTATATAATGTGACATCATTATCACTGTACTATAAAGAGTTACTGTTCGACTTTTACATTCTATGACAATTTATGCTTATGTTTTGTAATATATCACATAGGTCTAAACAGATTCTTTGTATAGAGTAAAGGTAAAATACTTTGAAACACTCCACTGTTGTTTACTTGATACATAGAAAATTTTTCGGAAAAAAAAGGAAAAATCTTTTTGTCCGAATTTACACTTTTCAGTGACTGAATTCGCCCTCAGAGCCCTTCAGTATAGGACTGTTCAGATACACGCGTCTGGCTTTCCAACAGCAGGACTGTTATGTTCGGATGAAATAGGTATCATAAATCGGGTTTGTTTTTTTAACTTAAATACATATTGGAACGGTGAAATTCGGTACCAGCACAGAGGCTGACGTCACAAAAAGCGTGATTTGTGCCATTTATTGTGCTTGATCCACTTTCTATGCACCATAAAACAGAAGATCAAGTACTCAATAGTTAAACAAATCTTCTGCTTTTTGTAACCAGCCAGTGTACCGCACTGTTACTGTAACCAGCCAATATATCGCACTGTTACTGTAACCAGCCAGTGTATCGCACTGTTACTGTAACCAGCCAGTGCATCGCACTGTTACTGTAACCAGCCAGTATATCGCACTGTTACTGTAACCAGCCAATATATCGCACTGTTACTGTAACCAGCCAGTGTATCGCACTGTTACTGTAACCAGCCAATATATCGCACTGTTACTGTAACCAGCCAGCGTATCGCACTGTTACTGTAACCAGCCAGTGTATCGCACTGTTACTGTAACCAGCCAATATATCGCACTGTTACTGTAACCAGCCAATATATCGCACTGTTACTGTAACCAGCCAGTGTATCCCACTGTTACTGTAACCAGCCAGTGTATCGCACTGTTACTGTAACCAGCCAGTGTATCGCACTGTTACTGTAACCAACCAATATATCGCACTGTTACTGTAACCAGCCAGTTTATCGCACTCTTACTCTAACCAGTCAGTGTATAGCAATGTTACTGTAACCAACCAGTTTATCGCACTGTTGCCGGTGAACACTCTCCGTCCCAGTTTTGAAGGTTTTCAATTTATTGCACTTAAGTCAATAATTTCTGTAATGCACTTTACTATTATTATTATTATTAATGTTCGTCCAAATTAGCATCATTTGTGATTAGTATATCATATATTTTTTTTATTTTATCGCCCTAAATGTAATCAACCGTTGTGCAGAACCCGAATTACTAGCTGTATCATCTTTAAAAATCTTCCATATAACTGTAATTTCAAATATCTTCGATTTAAAACGTGTATAAGCGTAATCATTACTTAAGTCATTCCCTATTGTTTTCTATTAAACAAATCACGTTTGTTCAGTCTAGCACAATGTGCAATAGGCTACTTGTAAGGGCAATTTAATTGATTAAATAAACTTTTGTTCTGTTGGACTGAACAAATATTTTTTTAAGGCAACAAAAATGGATGGCTTCCATGAAGGTCGATATTATTAGTGTCTATCATTCCACAAGTCAGTTGAAGAATCTAAAAAAGGGAGTTCCTAAAATGTTATTTAATCGTGTATTTTGCACACATATATGGGCACTTTAATAGTTTATAAGGTCTTGTGTTTTGTTGGTCTGAACAAATGTGTTTTGCTACTAAATGAGTTTTTATACTATGCTACAAATATTAATGTTACAAATACCATTTAAAGCACAGTGGTTACTCTAGGCACCACTTCCATTAACATCTAAACAGCACATTTTACAGAAGAAACTATTTATGTTTCGTATGTTTCAGTATCAGTGCTATTTACCTCATCAGCACAAACATTTTGTCTTTTTATGGAGCTGCTCTCAGTTTTGTGTGAATAGAGACTTACTCTTAATTGTGTATTTAGCTGAATTTAAAACTTCAAACTTTTAACGTCGTTTTTCTGGATTGATTAATTTGTCTCCCAGTCCGTTCATAAAGACGCGTTTCTATCATCGCAGCTAGAATCATCATCAATATCGTGATGGGTAATGAAGGATGATATAAGTGGAGTGTGCTAGGAATTAATAAGAAGTTGTACGAAATATTATTCTGAAAACGCGAAGAGATAAGATTAATCTATAGAGAGTGGAAGGGGGGGGGGTTAGAAGAATTAGAGAAAGTGGATTACAAAATATTCGTTATATTGAGCAATTTCATTACATGTGTGGGTGCCCGGTTCTTATAAACACGACAATAAACCTTCCGACATAGACACACCTGGAAAATCCTTCACACCCTCAGAGAATTTTCAAGGACTAGAGAATAAGCTAATTGTTGTCAGTTATGTCACTGTCGCTGTCGTTGTAATGAAGTGATCTCCCCCCCCCCCTTTCCTTCGAGAACTCATTTCACATTTTAGAGACACGGAACATCAATTAGATAATAATGGCAATAATAACGAAATGTTTTCTTCCCCAGTAGACTGATCATTATCTTTGACAGTCGCCAAGCCTTATTACAGTTTCTACGAATGACATTTCCATTCATCCCCTCCTAAATATCATGATCTTAATGGACAGCTGAAGTCCCGATGTATTGAATACGCGCCTTGTATAACTTTGTTTCAACAAATATACGAAATACGGTGCCAAAACAAGCATTGGAACTTCTTATTTCTGTTGGATGCTGACATTTTTCAGTCGGTTTGCAGGTACATAAAACGAACAACTGCTGCCTTTCAATGACAGGAAAGCAGCTCTTGGCTTTTTGTGTGGTGCGTATGGATTATTTAAATGAAGCATTTCACTGTTTAACCTCTGTGAATCCTGCTTTCTCGTCTTTGTTTGCAGCAGACTGTTTGATCGATGAAGTGTGAGTGGCGCTTTGTAGATGAAGAGAATTAGACGATTCTAGTGCACATCTCTCTATCTCTCAGCACTGCAGTAAGGTTTTTTGGTTTATCAAATAGTTATAACTGCTGGGTCAGGCCGAACGCCACTGCCCACACATTTGTCGTCAGTTTAATAATTCTAGCTGGGTAGGAGTGAATAGTGAGGAATTATGGATGATTTATCCCGATTTATTGATAATAACTTTTAAAATGTAATTAACCTTCTACTCCTTTCACTTATTTCGTTTTATTATCTTGAAAATCTGATAACTTTCGGATGAAATTCGTTGAAAATAAAATATTTGGGTTGTATTTCCTTAAATGTTATTTTCTCTGGCTGTTTTCCGCTCCGATAAATATGTAGCGCGATATTCTATAAATACGAGCGTATGAAGCTGTGTTGTTGTTGTCGTTGTTGTTGACGTCAAATGTCTATTACTGATCTTCCATTATGAAAAAGTTGGAATGTGTCAATGCAGTTTATTAAAAAAACATCAAGACCAGATTTCATGAACATTTTTCTTTACTTTAGGAGTTGGACACGGAAAGATATAGAGATAGCTGGAAGGGACGAAGATGGTAAGCACATTTGAACAATTTTTATTCGGGGGAGGGGGGATCTGCGGTTATCACTTTGGTGAAAAATTTTTCTGATATTTGGAGTTGTGACGCCTTGTTTTACAGTATTTGTGTAATATTAAATTTGATGCTATACCCCTAAGATGGAGTTAGTGTCTTACATGGAATGTCTAGTAACCACCTACCCCAATACAACATATCACGAAATAAAGGATCATAACCTGCGCCAGTTAATGTCGAACCCACAACCGCTGTATGAGAAATCAGATCCTAATCACGCAACGAAGCGTGATGCTACGACTAAGCGTACTGAAGATATAAAAAGAATTCCCATTTGCAGTGAGAACGAGTGTGTTGGAGGGGGTACTTTTAGGTAATATAAACCTTCCTTTCCTACCGATGCTACCTGTTTCTTAAGATATTAACTGTGAACTGAACGGCTGGACAACTAGAGGTGTACGTGAACAATCGTAGATGGAGCATAGCCTCGTGAGAACACGTGGTTTCGGTCGACCTAAGGGTCATATTACGCTGCCCTCAGTACATAGCGCTTTGTTTTACACTATAGGTCTCACCGTGACCTCCACATAAATAAGCACATTATGTCATAAGGAAACGAAATGTGACGCTTGAATTGTAACATGACGTTAAATGACTATGTAAAGCGACTGTGTAATGACTGGCCTAGCAGTGACAGCAACCATGCTACATCTTGGTGTCACTTTTTCTTGTCACTTTCATGTGTTTATTGTCATTATACTTCCAGCCGGATTTCAAACGCACAAATTCTGTTGTGTCTGTCACGCCTGTGACATGCCTGTGATCCCGGCATGCACAAATGCGTGACACTAAGCACAACAACACATCCTGCAAGCTCGTACTGTGGTAGAAGAATTCTTAGTCTCGGAACCAGAAGAAGGTGAAAGATCAGTTTCACGATTCGGCTGCTTTAACCCAGGGGAAGAGGTCCCTAGTACCCTTTGGATAGGAGAGCCAGTCTGGGAACCGTGGTACAGGGAATCGTATGCCAAATGCGGTCGGTAACATCATGTGCAACATGCAGAGTTCTTGACGTCAGCATTAAATAAGATGACAAGAAACGCTATATATGTGGGAAAGAACCTGAACTACGTACTCGATATACAAGTTCCGAGATGGCGAAATCTATTGTGATAACACAGATTTCTTGGCGACTTTATTCAGCCCCTCCCGGAAAATGTTATAGTATACATTTACCATAATAATGACAGAAGACACACTAAACATAATGTTGTATGTGATTGTGTTCACTAACCATACAGCTGTAAGTGATAGTGCACACTAACCCTAATGTTGTTAAGTCACAGTGCACACTAACCTTAATAGTGTTATAGTCCACACTAACCATAATAGTGTGAGAGCACACATCAATATTAATGCTGTAAATCATAGCGCACTCAAACTAATCCAGTAAGTGATAGTGCACACTAAACATAACACTCTATGTGATAATGCATACTAACCATAATAATGTGGTAGTGACATGAACCATAGTGATAGTGTTCACTAACTATAGCATGTAATCGTGTTCACTAACAATGCAAGGTATTACTTTATTCATTCTGAATCTTCACTGCACCTTCAATGAACTGACAATCTCACATCATGCACATAACTGACAATCTCACATCATGCACATAACTGACAATCTCACATCATGCACATAACTGACAATCTCACATCATGCACATAACTGACAATCTCACATCATGCACAAAACTGACAATCTCACATCATGCACAAAACTGCAGCTGATGAAATTCTTTCTTACGCTCAAAACTTCACCGTTCATATATCTTCTTTCATTTCTAACTAATTCTCATCCTTCTTTCTTCCTTGTTTTCCAGTAAATAATTTTTTTATTTAGATTATTGTTAATTTCTGTTTATTTATTATTTTACTTAAAAATACATTCAGTATCTGTAGGTATAATTATTGGAATTTTAGACTGTTCAGTGAATGATTTACTTTAATGCCTGTTACAATTATTGCTTTTGACATAAATCAGATAATGTCTCGGAATTTGTCACCGAAAGTCCTACGAACGTCTCTGCGACGGGCCGATCCCTCCTCCAGATGAGTCCTTCCTAGTAAGTGTGTCATTGAGTGTGATCAGGTGCAACAATAAACACCTACAACTACAACGAGTAGGGTGATGAAGTCAAAGAAAGAAAGAAAGAAAGAAATGTTCGAAGCCACGAAACACTTCAGGTTAACCAACAGCTCAACAGCCAGTATTTGAGCCGGTCATGTACCGAATACCAGCTACGGCTTGGGAAAATTATCTATTCTTTTATTTAAACCTATCTTCATATTTCTTTATTTCCTTTTCGTCTATCTCTTTTTCCTTTCTTTCATTACTTAACTAAACTGTTCTCTGACTTTCTGCACCACCCCTTCCTTCCGTTTGCTCTTCTATCATTTTGGTTTTTCCATTTCTATCTCCCTATTCTTTCACTCATTTTTGTGTCCTATTTACTTCGCTTTGCATGCCTACGTGTTTCGTGCTGTTTCGTAAGCTGATGTATCTTACCTCCCTCACCACAGCCCTCATGAAATCTGACTGAAGTTGCAACTCCCATTCACATCATTCGATATCGCAGCAGGATTCACAATGTGAACAATTATTGCCAGAGTATCAGTAAAGGGAAGGGGGTTCGTGTGTAACATCGGGCACGTTTGTAACGTTAGCTACAAAGAGAGACTTTTTGTGAATATACACTCACCAGAATTCTTTTACCAACAGAATGTTCATGAAGTATCATAGCTGCCAAGTAAATATTCTGTTACTCAACCTGCTCTGTTTAAATTCGACACTCTTCGGTAATTTTAGCACCCCTGTTTCTCAGTGACTGTTTTAAATGGATTAAACATTCGTCACATGGATGATTTTCAGCAAGGAAACTTCGTTCTAGTTGGAATATCAGACAGACTACCGCCACATACAGAAGCGTACTTTGTACGTAATCCATGCCAGAATAAATCCCGGGAATTCTCGTTTACGAATTACGACTGGCACACAAAATATGTTATTTTTATTCTCTTTTTCGAATATTTATTATATTAGGTCGACATGTGGTGCTCCTTCGTTTCAGATGAAATAATTTAGCAGAAAAGATCTGCTGTAACATATTCACCTAAAATTTTGCACTTTTCGTTCGTTGTTCTTTGTCCGTCATCCAGTGTTAAAGATATAAAATGAACACACTTTCTTCAGGGAAACGAGAGGACACAACAATTACTTGGCGAATCCGAATAACAGGCATGTTACCAACGTCTCGGCCCGTCTGTCTGTCTGACTGTCTCTCTAGTCCATATGATTGTGTGTTCCCTTAATCATAGACTAAGGACGGAGACCGAGACTCTTTCCAAGATTCTGTGTTACATTTTTATAATTTTGAAAAATAGACGATGGAAGAATTCCAGAAATTGAAAGTTGCTAGATGTACGTGAGAAACCTAGAAAACCATACTGACTTAGCATTAGTGAATTAAAGGTTACTCTGTACTTACGGAGACAGTTTGGCACAGGTAAGGTGTCTGGAGTTTGCAGTGTCGTTACATGACCACCGTGAGTTTGTCAGTTATTATATTCATGCCTACTGCGGTTACATGAAAATGAATTATTTCCTTCCGTCCAGCTGCTTGATATTTCTACTCTTTAGAACCTTTCTGCATTGGGTTTCAGGCAGTCATTCTCCTTGCTATCTTTACACTTTGTGACAGATACTCGCGTACGAACACACTGTACTGCCGATTATCCGGGGTAATAGTGGGAACGTTGGTGCACAGATTGAGAAACGTGGATAATCCAAAATATATACAACACTGAGCCCAAAAATGAAACTTTATATGTTAAATATACCACACCAAACAGATTTTCCACTTACTCTTTACATAAATAATTCGTTTAATTTTATTTGTATTGAGAATTCTGTTCTAACACTCAGCACAAAATCACATTATTTCCCCCGTTCGACGTTAATGATTGGTACCTTACAATCGTACAAGGGTAATTCGCAAGCAGGATGATCAGCGTACGAATAGCTGAAAATAAGCTGTATAACTTATTCCCAGTTTTTGGCAAGTGTCTCGATTCGTTTACAATCTCTCATTCTAAATTCTGTAAGTCCTCTAAGAAAAATAATTTCTGAAGTAGGGGTAAAATTGTGAGTACTTGGAAAGATTATAATTATGAATAAAATAAGTGACGAGAAACACTCGTACCGTCACAAGACTCGATCCCATCAACGGCAGCAATTCATTTGGGTAAGACAGAACGTGCACGGATTCTGACGTCGGGGGTCTTATGTTTCGGAAAACAATGTAGAATGTGTCTGTGTTCTGCGCCCGTGTTTGCATTCCTTCAACCAAAAGGTTCTAAGCTAGTGTTCAAGTTGGTGTGAGGCATCTCACAGTGAACATTGCAGGACTGACCGTGCGGGGGCGGTCCGAAAGAATTGCAATAGCAACACATCTTGTGGTATGCAGCGAAACGCAGCCATTTTTTAAACCGTAAGCCCTTCAATACATTCTACGAAGGTGGAGACAATACTTCTGTGCCTTACAAACCATCAGTTCCGGAACTGTGGAGTTAATCTCCGAAAACGTAATTTTAAGTAATCCTGATGAGGTATCTCCACCCAACTATTATAAAGAAAATCAAGTAATAGAGAAGCTTAAACTACATAAGGCTGCAGGATCGGACAATATACCAGCACAGCTAATAAAACAAGGTCGAACAGATTTAAAAACTAGGATACACAAATTAATTATGAAGATATGGGATGAGGAGACTACCAACAGAAAGGGGACAGATGATATGCAGTAACTACAGACCAATTACTCTCCTGAATGTAGTATATAAGATTTTCTCAATCCTAATAAACAATAAATTAACTAAAATAGTAGCGAGCAAATTAGAAGATTGCCAAGTGGGATTTCGACCGAACCGATCCACAATCGACAACATATTTATAGTGAGACAAATTATCGAAAAAGTCATGAATTCAACATAGAGTTGCACAATATTTCAATGATTACACACATGCATTTGCCTCAGTTTTTAGAGATAAAATAATAGAATGAGTAAATAAATAAGAAATACCAGGTAAATTAATTAAACTAATAACCAGGACATTACAAAATACAAAAGCTAGAGTCAAAGTAAACCAAAACTATAGAGAAAAGTTTGAAATAACGACAGGAGTGAAACAAGGCGACCCGTTATCAGCAACTCTATTTAGTATAGTTATTGACGATATTTTAAAGCAGCTAGAACTGAGGGGTAACATATCAACACGTTTAAAACAATGCTCAGCATATGCCGATGATATATTAATCACTGCCCGAACTGAACAATGATAGACAAACTTAAAAAACTGAAAAACATTTCATTACAATTTGGTCTAATAGTAAATGAGAACAAAACGAAGTACATGAAGTGTACAAGGAAAGAAACCCAACTGAATAAACTAATTGTGGACAACAAGCATTTTGATCAGGTTAGATAATTCAGCTAACTTGGTACTATCGTGAATGGGAATAACACTCTGGAAGAAGAAATTAGAGAAAGAAATGCTAAATGGAATAAAGCATTCTATGCAAACAAAATGCTTTTTAAAAGTAATTTGGTGTCCACGAAATCCTAATTGAAGTTATATTGGTCAGTAATTAGACCAATTGTAGTTTATGGCTGTGAAACATGGGTCCTCAAAGAAAGTATTATACAAAAACTCTCTGTGTTTGAGAGGAAAATATTAAGTAAAATATTTGGACCAACTAAGGAAGCCAACGGTATATGGAGAATTAAAACAAATAAGGAGTTGGATGAATTAATTAAACACCGGAACATAATAAATTATGTTAAAGCCCAACGATTGAGTTGGTTTGAACACACAAATAGAATGCCCGAAATCAGCATAGTGAAAAGAATACACAAATGGAAAACATTAACAGGAAGACCAGCTGGAAGTCCCAAGTCTAGACGGGATGATGATGTCAGGAACGATTTGAAGAAGAAGATGAAGCTTGTGAAGTGGGCAGAACAAGTACAGGACCGCTATAATTGGAAGGCTATTGTCGAGAAGGCAAAGACTCTTTCAGAGTTGTAGCGCCATCGAATAAGAAGAAGCCCTTCAATACTTGGGCGTGCTGATAAGTCCTTAACCCAACCTACTTCCCGATGTCATAGGACGGAATCGATAGTGTCGTTGGTAAGACGGGATTGATTGTTCATGTGCCGATTTGCAAGTATTTTCTTGTTACAGAGGTTGAAAGGAAGCATGTCAGGCGAAGCACGCGATTTCAACAACATGGAGACAAGATCTGTCATCAACTATCATTTTCCTGCAAGGTAAGAAGCCGAAGGAAATTCATGCCATTCTGATAGAAACATTAGGGGAACATGCACCATCGTATACCATCGTCAAAAACTGATTGGTCCGGTTTAAACGTGGTGATTTTTCCATCTGTAATGCGCCTCGTCCTGAATGAACCAAAACAGTGACCACCCCGGAAATTATTGACCAAATTCACCAGCTAATCTTGGAAGACCGCCGGATTTCGGCTAAATCAATAACTGAGCAACTGGGCATCTCACGTGAGAGGGTTGGGTCCATCATTCATGAAGATTAGGACATGCGGAAGCTCTCCGTGAAGTGGGTCCCGAAATGCCAGAACGCGGATCAAAAATGTCAACGGTGCCAGTCGTCTGAACAACTACCGGAATTTTTTCGGCGCGATCCAAATTATTTCCTGCCGCGATTGGTGACCATGGACGAAATCTGGTTGTATCACTGTGACTCGGAGACAAAGCAACAATCAATGGAGTGTCGGCATAGCGGCTCACATCGCCCCAAAAAATTCCGAGTGCAAAAATCCGCTGGAAAAGTTCTCGCTCAATTTTCTGGGATCAAGACGGCATCCTCCTCAATGATTATAATATATATATTTGCACTTATTTATGACTGTTGAAATTCGATGAGACCAGTGATATGCTTGGCGCCCCTCCCCTTTACACCCTACTAAAGATCTCATAGTACCCACAGATTAGGTAGCTTTGTGGATCCTACAACTAGTTTGGATGCAACACAACAGGAGAATCCCAACCTGTAACAGAGTGCCTATCCTGACTGAACTATTCCGACGTATGTTCCTATATTCGCGAGTTTCAGTCTTATATTTCTAAGCTTATCCATGCTTATTTAGCAAAATGAAGTTTTTGGACTTTGTAACTTGATGACGTCCCCACAAAACCATAACATTTATCAACCTCATTCACGATGTTTTTAAGTTCTGACGAAGCCTGTCGTAACCATGGCGATACTCAAAAGACTCCAAATAAATTAAAAGTTCGTCGGACGTTATGTAAATAAATGGTCTGATTAAAAGAAAGATGGGGCAAGATAAAGATATTCTCGTGGAATTCACTTGAGATTCCATCGTCTATGAATTCATATAGTAGATAGGCTGTGGGTTCCAGTGTCGACTGTCCTATGGCTTTCATTACAGTGTTCAACATTAGCCTGGAAATTCCCGGATAATTCCTTCAAAAATTTCACGGCCGGCTTCCCCTATAAATTCAGCGAAATTAATCACCCGTATACACAAATTTGAATATAAAGAAATTCTGTAATTGATTACATGTGATTAAATAATACCCGGTCCACCGATCCTGTAATGAGGCTAACCGAACATGTTTTACTTGCAGTTTGTAGTTACTGGAACACTCCCTTCGAAATATGACACGAACAGTTGATATGGTATTATTATGTTGCACGATTACAGTAATACTAAAAGCTACTCGTATGACGAATTCGCAACACTCAGTCAACAAAATGCACTAAACAGTTCCTTTGGTGTTTTTATGTAAATATCTAAGGAACTTTACTGTGCATTTTGTTAGTAGGGTGTTCCGAATTGTTTATCTAGAGAGCACGGAATGAATAACGTAAAATATAGTAGTATGAAATATTTCCATTCCTTTTTTTTTTTTTTTTACCAAGGCGCAACAGCCCCACTGGACGAAGATCTCCTCAATATCGGGGATTTATGATCCAACTCAGAAACATCACACTCGGTAGGACTCCTCTGTACAAGTGATCAGCTCGTCGCAGAGGCCTCTACCTGACAACACGCAACACTCACAAGATGCAGATATCCATGCATCCGACGAAATTCAAACCCACAATCCCAGCAAGCGAGCGGCCGCAGACCCACGCCTTAGACAGCGCAGTCATTGGGATCGGCATTTACATTGCTTAGTACCTGGAATTTGACGTCAAAACGACTTCCTTATAAAGTCCTTATCTTCCTATGTTCAATACTTTCTTTCACTGAAAGGATCCGAAATCGAGTGGTGTAAAATAGAGCCACTGGGCTTCATATTGAACGAAGTATATCAGTGGCGTATACCAATATCTAAATAACTAAATAAATAAGTATAATAAATAAATGCCCAAGAGCCTAACAACAAAGAAATTAAGAACAAAAACCTGGTGTAATCTTTCTCCTAAAGAGCGACTGTGAGGTCTCTAGTCAGGCCGTGATCCGTGGAGTTAATTTCTTAATTGGCTTTCGTTACACAATGCTTACACTGCACAGCAGACCTTGGCAAAGGAAATTAATGGTGATGGTCATATATCTATGTTTCTTATGGGAAGCAGTTCTGATAGAAATTGTAGGCTCCAATTTAATCTGTATTTCAGTTAGGGTCTTAGTGAGGTAATGCAGGGAAAAATAATTTCTCCCAAGGAATTTCAGAGTAGAATTCCAATACGAATTATTTTTACATTGTGTCGGGCAGTTCTGGAGATGTGACATGATGCTGGACCTTCCTATTACAAGATTATTTCTTTCTAATTGAGCAAATAATATATGTAATGTATTCATGCACTTTTACGCTGTTATTAACTAACTCCATGGAGCAAAGTAATTCTTGAGAAACTAACAGGTTCTCAGGTAGTCAAGAAATTCCTTACATTGTATGATGGTACGCGAAGGTTCATTATCGTATTCACGAGAGCCCGTCACCCGTAACTAAACCGAGCCAGATCAATCCAACCCATAGCCCCCATCCACTTCCTGAAGATACATTTTAATATTATTCTCCCAACCCTGTATGCACCTCTCCTCACCACATACGTGCTACCTGCCCACCCATCTTATTCTCCCCGATTCGATAACCCGAATAATATTTGGTGAGGAGTTCGGGTCATTAAGTTCAATATGTAGTTTTCTCCACCCCCACCTGTTACCTCGTCCCTCCTACGCCCAAATATTCTCCTCAGCACTCTATTCTCAGACACTCTCAACCTAGGTTCCTCTCTGAATGTGAGCGACCAAGTTTCACACCCACACAAAACAACAGGCAAAATTGTATTTCTGTATATCATAATCTTCATATTTTTAGATAGCAACCTGGAAGCAAAAGATTATGCTCCGAATGACATGACGCTTTCCCTCAATTCAGTGTGCTCTTAATTTCTCCATGAATGGAATTTTGATACGTTAAGGGTTTTCGCAAATATTTCAGAGGAGCTATTATCAATCTTTATATACTGACTTCGTTGAGGTCAGGAAGTGCTTGCTATCATTCAATGCAGAATCTTTTGTCTTCCAGGTTGCTATCCAAAAATTTAAAGATCAAGATATATAGAACTATAATTTTGCCTGTTGTTTTGTATGGGTGTGAAACTTGGTCGTT
>Ga0131853_10001947_pt1 | contig 36906 bp, 40 predicted proteins | sample TergutLab28metaG_FD_92764 | JGI IMG/M metagenome (GOLD analysis project Ga0131853, IMG submission 92764) | Labiotermes labralis P1 segment gut microbial communities from Petit-Saut dam, French Guiana - Lab288 P1 (version 2) (version 2) | ecosystem: Host-associated > Arthropoda: Insects >... | reverse complement strand
TTATATCACGATCAACCGTTAACAACAATACAAAATCAAAAGAAAATCGCTGAATTGTCGATATTATCAACCTTTTAGCGATTCTCAGAGTCTTTTAAGTGTAAAAGTCGGGATTTTAACACAATTTTCTATATAGTGAAAGTTATTTCATAAAACAAAAAAACTTTCTCTTAACAGAAAGTTTCTCCTTTTTCTCGAATTCGTCCTATTTTATGAATTTCCACCAGAATCACCAAAGATTCATCATCAATACAACAGTTCTCTATCAAGAGTTCATTCTTCCGATTCTTCCTCTATAACCAAAAACTCACCAGCATCACCATCGAGCAACCCAACATTCTCCACACCTCGTAATGCTCGATCAATTGCACGCATGCGGGTTCCAGAAAGTTTTTCTAACGTACCTTCGGCAGTTTTAATTTGGCGATGGGCGGTGCTGAGTGCCCCTTTGAAGTTTTCGAATTCGCCTTTGACTTTCCCTAAAGTCTCCCAAACCTCCCACGAATGCTTTTCAATAGCAAGTGTCTTGAATCCGATTTGTAGCGAACCTAAAAATGCTGAAAGTGTTGTAGCTCCAACGACAATAATGTTATGTTTCTCACGGAGCTCTTCAAAAAAGACAGCGTCTCGAATAACTTCAGCATATAAGCCTTCTGTTGGTAAAAACATTAAAGCAAAGTTCGTTGTCTTAGGAGGAACAATGTACTTGGTTGAAATGTCAATGGCGAATCGACGAATCGCTTGCAACAAAGCTTTTCTTGCAGCATCAATGTCGGCCTTGTCTTCGGCAGCCATTAACCTGTTATAGTCTTCGATTGGAAACTTAGCATCAATCGGCAACAAGAGTGGTGCTTGATCATTTCCAGGTAGCTTGATGGCAAATTCGACTATTCGCCCTTCTTGTATTTGAGCATTTTTCTCAAATTGACCAGGCGCTAAAATATCCTCCAATAACCGTTCTAGCCTGACCTCCCCATAAGTACCCCGATCTTTCACATTCGTCAAGGCATTTTTCAAACTCTTTGCATCCTCAGCCAAAGACTTCATTTCTCCGAGTCCTTGCTGAACACTCTCTAAATGCTTCCCAACAGACTCAAAAGACTGGGTTAACCTAGTTTCCAACGTTTTTTGTAGCTTCTCGTCCACAACACCTTGCATTTGCTCAAGTCGCTTTTCATTACTTGCTTGAAGGCTTTGCATCTTTTGCTCAAGCGTCGCATTAATCGTCTCGCTAAAAACGCGCAATTGATTGTTAGTTTCTTCACGATTCATCACTAACGTCTGCTGAACACTTTCTTGAATATATCCAAAGCGCTCAAACTGTTCTGTAGTTGCAGCTGAAAGTTGTCTTTGGATCGCCTCACGTTGCGCCACCGATTCCTGTTGTAACAATTTTTCAATTCGCGGAATATCACTTTTTTTTCGTTTTACGAGCACCAAAAATATGTTAATGACTAACAGCAAAATGATCATCACACTAAAAATAATTTGTATATCCATGTATTAATTTCTCCTAATTCATTTATTGACCAAGTATAGCACATTTGTGACATTTTTGAAATAGTTGATATGAAAACGAGTAGAAATATTTTTTTGTTGTGAATCGACAGCTAAAACAAAAAAAGCTGCTATAAAAAATAGCACCTTTCTTGATTGAGGAGGTATTAATTAGTTAAAAAAATTCTGCCCTTGGACTTGCTGAAGTGCTTGATTTCCAAAGCCTGTAAGCGGCATAGGCTGTACTTGCTGAAGAGTGCCACCATTCCAATTAGCCGTCTGAGGTGCAACACCAAACTTCTCAATCACATCGATTTCAAACGGAACGAGCTGTTGTTGCGCAACTGGCATCTGAGCAAATTGCTGTTGCATAACGGGTGCTTGTTGAACGAACTGCTGTGCTGGGAGCGGTCTCCCAATCGAGATATCGGAATCAAAAGTTTGACGCATCCGCGGCTCAGGGCGCGCAACAAATTGATGATGATTATGGTGACGATGAATATCCTCTGTAATGACTGGCACGATATGCTCTATTCGCCTGTGATGATTAACAATATTTGGTGCTGTTACGACTGCTTGCTCAACAATAACCTCCACTTGCGAATCAAAAAGATCGACACATTGCCCACTTCGAATATCTGCACAAGCAACAGCAGCAGCCCGAGCATTTGCCATGCGAGGATCTGGACCACAATTCATTCTGGGTGGAGGAGGACACTTACCTTGAAACATATAAAAAACTCCCTTCTTAATTCTTAACAACTACTAGTCATCTTAAATGCAATAAACGCCTAAGTGACTTATACCCAAGTAGTATATTAAAAAAAGGAGCTTTTTGGAAAGGCATGCGCCCAGATGGGGAAAATTTTTAAATTAGTAAGTTGCTTCAACTTTAAAAACTCGCTTACGCAATGCCATTACGCCAATTAATGTAAGCACAACAATAATAGCTAAAATAGGATACGGTGCTGCCAATTCAGAACTTCCAACAATTGTTTGAAGCAATTCCATCGTTGGTGTCATTAGAAAAACTGAAATATGAGGCGCTGCCATGATAAATGATAAAGCTAATCTTTGTTGCTTGCCACTTGTTCTTTTGGAGATAGTCATGATAATTAATGGAAAAATAAAGACAGGTGCAACGCCACCAATCCAAAAACCAGCAACTAGCACAATCAGATTTCCATTTGAAAAAGAAATTAATAATGCCGCAGTGATAATCCAAGAGAGTCCAATATAAATTAAATTTCGCCCGAACTTCGCATAAATTCTTCCGAATTGTGAAGCAACGATCATCCCGAGTATCGGTTTAACTGCAATAATAGGACTAGAATTAAAGGTGTCACCAACTGCTTCTGTAGCTAATGCTGGGAAGCGAATGTCAATGGCAGCACCAGCTAAGACGATGACCATAATGAATGGAATCGTTAAATAAACAAACAATGGCATTTTATCTCGCTTGTCATGTTCGCCATTTTCAGCTGGGGCGTCTTCTGTTACTTCTGGAATGAAAATATAAAATAAAATAGCGAGAATAAAGGCAATACCATAAGGAACAAAACTGAAATTCCAACCAAAAACAAATAGCAATCCAGCCGTTAAAGTTAAAAGACTCCGCCCAATTTGCTCCACAGTTCCACGATACCCCATCAAGGTTGCACGCTCTTTTTCATCAAAAAGAACATTAATATAAGCAATTCCAGGCGTACTCATCAACCCAAGCCCGCATCCAAGGATAAATCTCCCAATAATGATCAGCGTGAAATTTGAGGTAAATACTGGAAGTGTCCCACCGAGTCCAATAAGAAGCAAGCCAGAAAATGTCGTTTTCTTCAAGCCAATCTTTTCAATGATGATATTTGATGCTAAAATTGAAAATAACATCGCGATACTTGGAATCGTTAAAAACATTTCACTCTGTGCTTGAGTAAGATTTAAAGTGTCACGAATGGCTGGCAAAACACCATTAATGATCGGTGGGGAAATGAAGATGAACGCAATGGCCAAAATAACTATTTTTAACATGAAAAAACCTCCGATTTTCACTGCTCCAGTGAATGCCACTGCAAGCGGCAACTCTAAAATACTACCACTTAACCAACGAAAATGCAAGTGTTTTTAAAAAAGATCAGAAAGCATCTGCCATTCTGATCAAAGATTCTAAGCATGGATTTTGAACGCTGGGTAGCATTCTATAAACTGACACAACAAGAAAGAAAACTTACTCTCTACAGATCATTCCTTGAACTCAAATTCAAACTGAAGAACTCTAATCGTATCACCATCAACAGCACCTAACGAACGAAGCTCTGCATCGACACCTAAATGCCGCAACGTTCTTGCAAAGCGCTGAACTGACGCATCTTGGGCAAAATTAGTCTGATGTATAATCCGTTCAATAGCTGGACCTGTTACTGTCAAAATGCCGTCCTCGGCTTCGTGAATCGTATATGGAGCTTCTTCTGGTTCGAATTTGTAAACAACCGTTTGCTCCATATCATCCTCATCATACAATGGGAATTCGGGTGTTTTCGCTAAATAATCCGCTGCTTTGTACAGCAACTCATCAATCCCCATCCTTGTCGCTGAAGAAATTGGAATCACTAACAAATCCTCGATTTCCTCTTCCGTCTTGCCCTCATACAGCTGTTCCTTGAACAACGCCAGCTGCTCATCGGCCTCTTCCAAATCCATCTTGTTAGCAACAATGATCTGTGGCCTTTCCATGAGCTTATACTTATACTGAGCCAATTCATTATTAATCGTCACATAATCTGTAAAAGGATCACGACCTTCGCTTCCAGACATATCAATCACATGCAAAATAACCCTTGTTCTCTCGATATGTCGCAAAAACTGATGCCCAAGACCCGTTCCAGTTGCAGCACCTTCAATCAATCCAGGCAAATCTGCCATTACAAAACTTCGCCCATCTGGCACCCCAACAACGCCTAAATTAGGCACCAATGTCGTAAAATGATAATTCGCTATCTTGGGCTTTGCCGCTGACACAACCGAAATTAAAGTCGACTTCCCAACACTCGGGAACCCAACAAGCCCCACATCTGCAAGCAATTTCAACTCTACACGAATAGACAACTTCTGACCTAGCTCACCATTCTCAGCAAGTTCAGGCGCTGTATTTCGTGGCGTTGCAAATCGGGCATTTCCGCGCCCACCCCGACCACCTTGAGCAATCACTTTACGCTGATTCACATCGGTTAAATCAGCAATCACCTTTCCGGTCTCATCGTTATAAATCACTGTTCCCGCTGGAACTTTAACAACTAAATCCTCCGCATTTTTTCCATGACAACTCTTAGCCATACCATTTTCGCCGTGAGACGCTTGCAAGACTTTATTATATCGCAAATCTAATAAAGTGGACAAACCTTCATCTATCATAAAGACGACAGAACCACCCCGCCCGCCATCACCGCCAGCAGGCCCGCCTTTGTCAATATACTTTTCTCTTCTAAATGCAACTATCCCGTTCCCACCATTTCCAGCTGCGATTTTTATTTTCACCTGATCGACAAACATTAAAATGCCTCCCTTCTCAATATCTATTTTAGGCAAAATCAATCCCGTACAAACAATTTTCATAAATAAAATCATCTAGCACGGCATAATCATTGGTTTCATAAAACTTGGATAACCGCACATTAAATGCTTCAAAATGTGCATCAGTAACCGAAATTAAGCCCAAACCTCTCCTCGTTAACCACATATTTGCCGCAATCATAGCCGTTCGCTTATTACCATCCCAAAATATCTGTGTGCGCATCGCATACATCATAAAATGAATCCCTTTATATGTATCCGACAGAAGCGGATTTGCGAATAACGCGCTCACCTCACTAATAACGTTCTCTCGAACAGGAATGCTTGGCTCATAAGCAACACCCGAGATTCCCACTTTACCATTCCGAAAGACGCCCCACTCAAGACTTTCATTATAAGCAACATAGCCATTTATTTTACATAGCACATCTATATCAAAAGTTTGATCGATATGCGCTAAAACGTATGCCCACGCATTCTTCATATTAAGAATAACTTGCACTTCATATGTTGTAACACCAGCAACAGACAATCCTTTAACAATCGTTTCTGTTTGTGGAAATGTCGTATTTAAATTTTCGAATTTTCCTGCATAATAGATATTTGCAGCCATTGTTTTCTTTGCTAAAAATAGATTTTGTTCACTTGTCAATGCATATTTATTTCTTAACCTGCTATCCATCTTTCAAAATGCCCTCCTTCCAAGAAATAGCCGACCTTTTGGTCGGCTACTTACTTATTATTTATCCAACCATTGCGTTGTTCTTTCAACTGACTCATCAGCAGTTGAAGTTACTGACAGGATTTCTTTTTTCTGATCGAATTCGCCAACAAACGTCATAGCACTTATCGTGATAAGTAAAACACCACTTGAAATATAAATGGCTCTAGCTGTTCTGGCTCCAGCAATTTCTCCACTGCGGATCGAGGCTTCCATTAAAAAATTGTAAGCATCTCCACCAACATATTGCGGTGTCCCTTCCCCTGTTTCCTCACGCTCAGAACGCGAAACAAAGCTTGGTAACATTCGGTCTGGGACTGTTGTAGCAAAACCACTAATCAACAAAATAATCCCTAAAATAATTCCCACTAATGAAGCTATCGACTTTTTACTCATTTTTAACATCTCCTTTTAATAAAGAAAATCCCCGCGCAAACGGGGTTTTAGTAATTTTTTACTCAGCAATAGCGTAAACAGAAACTTTCTTTTTATCGCGACCAAGGCGCTCAAAACGAACGACTCCATCAACTTTAGCAAATAAAGTATGATCTTTCCCAATACCTACACCCTCACCTGGGTAGATTTTAGTTCCACGCTGACGATAAATAATCATCCCAGCTTTCGTTGGTTGTCCATCTGCTCTTTTAGCACCAAGACGATTTGATTCTGAATCACGACCATTTTTTGTTGAACCCACACCTTTTTTCGATGCGAAGAATTGTAAATTTAAAGTTAACATCTCTAGTATCCTCCTATTATAAATATTATACTTCCCATTTATACATTTATTACTGATAAGTATTCATCATTTTCACGTTCAATCGTCTCAAGCGAAATGATAAGTCCGTAAATCAATGCGTTCATATCCTCATCAGCATCGGAAGTATCTACACGTAAGTACCCGTCATTTAGTTTAATCTTGCTTTCATCCAGACCTAATCCAATTAAAGCATTTGTCAAACCAAATACAACAGCACTCACGCCCGCACAAACTAAATCTTTACCTAGTTCATTAGACATCGCGTGCCCTGAAATTTCATAAGCAACAACATCCTCACCTGCGTACTCAAATTTAGCTGTAATCATCATTAAGCATTGATTTCTTTAATAACAACTTTTGTATAAGGTTGTCTGTGACCTTGCTTTTTCTTATAACCTTTTTTCGGCTTATATTTGAAAACAATGATCTTTTGCCCACGTCCGTGACGCTCAACCTCACCAACAACACTTGCCCCAGCAACTAGTGGCGTTCCAATGACAGCCTGTTCTCCACCAATCATCACGACTTCATCAAATGTGACTGTTTCACCAGCCTCAACATTTAACTTTTCGATATAGATTTCTTGTCCAGCTTCAACTTGAATTTGTTTTCCGCCAGTTTTAATAATTGCGTACATACTTGCACCTCCATAATATATTGTATAGATGACTTATCATCCATTTGTCCTCAGACTCGCCGCATTAGGTATCCAACCTGTTCCAGAGTGGAAACAGCAACCTGTTCTTGCAGAACAGGCGGCAAATTCAAATAAATTTGAATTTGAAGTCTTTCTTATTTATCAGAAACAGCATGAATTTTAAGAACCTAATCTCGTGCGGTTGTAGGCCAATGTAGTTGCAGCTCGCAACTCCTCGAGTCAAATTTCATCTCGTACAAAAAGTTACACTTTTCACACAAGCTGAGCATTTGCTCATCGGAGCTAACACGCTCGCTTCCACTTTATATCCAAAGGCACTAGCAACCTGACTATTTTATCACTTTTCCGCTTAAACGTCAACCTTTTTTGCGATTTCCACGATGCTGGAAGCGTATTTCTTGCACAATTCATCTGTTTCAGCTTCAACCATCACGCGCAACAACTGCTCTGTTCCCGAAGCACGCACTAACACACGACCCTGACCTGCCATCTCAGCTTCAACCTCAGCAATCTTTGCTAACACTTCAGGATTCCTCTGAATCGCTTCCTTATCAATCACACGCATGTTTTCAAGTACCTGTGGAAATTTCGGCATATCGGCAGCAAGCTCAGCCAATTGCTTTCCTGATTTCTTAATCACGCTAGCAAGCTGGACAGCAGCAAGCAACCCATCTCCGGTCGTTAAATGATTCAACATAATAATATGTCCTGACTGCTCACCACCTAACGTGTAGCCCTTATCAAGCATTTCCTCAAGAACATAACGATCCCCAACTTTTGTCCTAACAGATTTTAATCCTGCCGCTTCCACCGACTTATAAAAGCCTAAATTACTCATCACCGTTGAAACAATCACACCATCTTTTAACTTGCCCTCAGCATTCAAATAACGCCCTAGAATAAACATAATCTGATCCCCATCAATAACTTCACCCTGATGATCAACAGCAATTAAACGGTCTGCATCTCCATCAAAGGCAAATCCAAAATCAGCACCTTCATTAACAACAGCACTTTGTAGCTGCTCTGGATGTGTAGAGCCTACCTGATCATTAATATTCAACCCATCTGGCTGATCCCCGATCGTTACCACCTCTGCCTCTAAATCAACAAATAATTGGCGGGCAAGCATTGATGCTGCACCATGAGCAGGATCAAGGACGATTTTGAAGCCAGACAAATCATTATCAATCGTTGTTTTAAGGAAATTGATGTACTTATCTGATCCCATTTTAAAACTTTCAACTGTTCCAATATGACCACCTACTGGACGCGGAAGTACATCTTCATCATCTAATAATGATTCAATTTCCAACTCAATTGCATCATTTAACTTATACCCATCACTTTGGAAAATTTTAATGCCGTTATCTTCAACTGGATTATGAGAGGCTGAAATCATAATACCTGCACCAACATCCAAATTCTTTGTCAAATAAGCTACGCCAGGCGTACTCAAAACACCCAACTTCATCACACTTACACCCGAAGAAACAAGTCCTGCAATCAATGCACTTTCTAACATCTCACCCGAAATGCGTGTGTCGCGTCCAATCAACACCTTCGGCTGCACCCCATCTTTCACTAATCTAGCACCTAAAACGCGTCCTAATTTCATTGTCAACTCTACTGTTAATTCCATATTGGCAACACCTCTGATGCCGTCTGTTCCAAAATATTTACCCATATTCTCTCCTCCTATTATCTACTTTAACTTACCTATTTCTATTTAGTATACCACAATATCAGCCACTACCCTATATTTTTTACCTAACCTTCTAAAGGAAAACGCCTAACAAAAAAGCCACGACTTAGAGGAGATATAACATACAAAAGAGACTACATCTCTACAACACGATTAAAAATCGGTTATTTCAATACAGCCTCTAAGAAATTTATATTTAAGCTTATTCTGACATTTGGATTTTTTTGAGCGTCTGGTGATATTTATCAAAAGAAGTTCTGTCAATGCGAATTTCTTCACCATTTTTCATGAGTAATCTTGCCTTTGTACTCGTAATATGGGTAGATTCCACATTGCCTGGATTCACCAAGTATGACCGCCCTGCTCTGATAAGATAAGGAAGCTGCTTCTCATAAGTTCTCAATTTTCTTGATAAAGGCTCAAGACCATTTATTGTGTACAAAATTGAAAGGCTTTGAATTTCGCTCTCACTCTTGTCTTTGACTTCATTGCCTTGTACGTAGCAAATATCATCAAGATTAAACCACATGTTCGTGCCCCTACTCGTTGGAATTTCTACTAAATGTACCGGGAGTGATGGCATATGCAATCTTTTGACAGCTGTTTCTAAGATATCGACAGTCGACTCATACATTTTTTGCTGACCAAGCCCTTTATATAAATATCCAAGTGCTGTAACTTTCGAGTTGACAATCTCTCTTTCACTACTAAGGGGATTAGTAATAAAGGCAATGTTAGAGTGAATATCATACTCCCGAATTTCTTTTGCTAAGGTCAGCCCATCCCCTGAATCAGAGTCGAGTTCTAAAAGGAGTAATCTGTTCTTAAGTGACTTCTTTATGACTTTTGCTGTGCCGCTTGGAAGAATTTCTGTCTTCATGAATAAATCCAAAACATCTTTTGAATCTGTTGTTACCAATTCAACTTTAACACCGTGTATATCTTCAATAGTAATGTGGTTCTTTATTGTAGCTGTTAGATACTCAACTATTTTTGGGTCACTGTCATAAATGACGACACTTAACATGGGATCACACTCCTTCTGTGTTGCTTTAAAGTCATCAAACCGTATTGTTAATGATTGCATATTTCTCAACCCCTCCATTAATGAGACTACTCATATCGAATTTTGACGCTTTTTGAATGTCATTTTGTTCTCAATACTCAGAAAGTCGAGCAACCAATGCCAAATTTATGACATGATTTTACTCGACTTTCTACTAAATTACTAACTTCGACCAGTATAAGAAAAAAATATTAAAATTCAACATTTTTTGACTTGCAATTCTTATGCGTTCTGGTATATAATTAGCTCATACTATTCCTGACGAATAGCTTATGAGCAATATTTTGTAATTAGATCAATAATGATGGAAATTGGTGTTACTGGCCATTCTGAGTTTGCTGGTACTATTGAAATATACATACGACTCCCCTCCTTATATATCTAAAGATGATACTCAATAGGTTAATAGTGATTATAATGTAGTTTGTTAAAACAAGATCAAAAATTGCGAAATTAGCAACTTTAAAATTTAAATTTCGATTTTAGAAAAAATTTCAGCCTAAAATTTCGATTTTAGAAAAGAGGAGGTTTTTGTATGGAACAAAGAGAAAGAATTAGCTTAGGTGAGGTTTTGAAATCTATTAGATCAAGAAAAGGGATTTCAGCTAAAACTTTTGCAGTATCAATGGGGATATCCTCTTCCCAGCTGACCAAAATTGAAAGCGATCAACAAACACTCAGTGCTGAATTATTAATTAAGGCACTCTCATATCTGAATGTTTCTTTTGAAGAGTTTGTTCTTTTAATAGATACGACAGATTCCTTTAAAGCACGTGTTGAGACAAAGAGAGATTTAGCAAGAGTTTCAACTCGAAGAAATAATCAATATTTACAGCTAATGATTAACAGAGCAGAAAAGAATTATGAAATCTACAAGGAACCTTATTTTCAACATATTTATTGTATGCTAAGCGGACTATCAATCTTTAATGAAACTAATGATTATAAAGCAGCACGAGTTGCCTTAGAGCCAGTCAGCAATTATTTTTCCACTGTAGAGTCTTGGTATGAATATGAATTAGGTCTCTTTTGTAATTGCCATTATTTGTTCCCACTTGAGGAAGCGATGAAGTTAGGAAATGAAGCTTTGGCAAAAATCAAAGACCCCTCAACATCGACTAATTACAATGAATTTGCTCATAATCTCTTTCTTTGTCTAGCTTTATATGCTTTAGAAGATCCAGATTATTGTATTGATGCTATTGATTTTGCTAGTAAAGCTCTGTCTTCTCAAGTAACCAAGCCGTTATATACATCTATGATGGTTGAAATTATTCATCAAATTGCTTATTACAAATTGCAAAGTCATGAATATGATAGCACTTATTTTTCAAAACTTACAACAGGTTTAAAACTTTTAAATTTTGATCAATTTTATGATAGAATCATTGTTCTTTTCAAAAAGCACGGAATTCCACTAGAAGATTTTGAATAACTAAAAAAGGAGAAGCCCCACATCTCGGAGAAGCAGATGTGGGGCATTTTTTTGAGGATGGAGATAGATATAGGGTGAGTGATCTTTACTTCTGTTTCAGATTCCCGCTTGTCCGTCCCCCGACGACTGGCTCAATTTTTCAAACCAAATGACCTGCCTTAATAACACAGTTCTTGTTATTAGAAAATCCTATAGAAACCAGGATCAACGCGTTTAATTTACATCATGACTCCAATGATTAATTATTGCTTTCCCACAAAGCTCAAGCTTTAGCCCCGCATCAGAATTACTGTCATTTCCCTTAACCTGCTGTTTAATTTTTAGAAATTAGTAACTGCAATTTCGTAAGTTTTCAAATGACGCCCCCGTCACTTCAGTAACTCAAATGTCAATACTATATAATTAATCACCTTTCTCACACTGTGCTAAAATTCTCCCCAGAATATTATCAAGAAATCATTTACCCCCTACGATAAAATCTTGATCTGCACATCTGTAAACTATATTTTGGAAAATACAACGAGTGGCAAACAACAATTCGTCTGCTAGTATGTCTAGTTATAACTTACACATACTATCCCAATCACTTGAGTATATTATAACATATTTGTTAAAAAAATCATCAGACTATCGCGAAAGTATTAGTTACGCTCGCTAAACGAGTATTTCGATCTTTTTTGCAGTTAAAAAGCACACCGAAAACGCTTGTAAGCGATCATTTTGGTGTGTGGTTTTGTGTTTTTAGAGTATTTTCGTTGGCAAAAAAGTAAATAATCAAGAAAATGCTATAAGATAGTTTTCTACAGCGCTCGAAAGCACTGATCTTATCGACAAAATTGAGTTAAAAGATTTTTTATTTTTTTTCAAAATTAATGAGGAAGAAGCTGAAATAACGGTCTGTTTCTCTCATTAAGAAAGTATAAGCCTAGCAAACAAAATATGACTTTGACACCATTATGCCATAAATTAAAAATTTGTCAACCCATGTTTAACGATGTTTTTGGGCGATAATAATAGAATATCTTGCTATATAAATGGGTTATTAACAGCTATTGTGGATAACTAATTTTCTTTTCCACAAATTCCACAATCTTCAATTTCTGACGATTTTTTATCATTCATCAAGTAACGACAGATGATTAGAGAAAGAGAGTTTCTACATTTTAGAGCACTCTAACTTTTGTTTCCACAGAAATCCTGAGTTTTCCACAAAAAGCACTTTAAAACAGAAAATCTTATTTTCGACAAAAAACAAATTTCAAATTTTGTTCGACAAAAATCGATAAAATGACAAAAAAAGGGCCAAAACACCTAAATTAGCATTTCAGCCTTTTTAAAAATGAGCTTTAGTTTCTATTTCAAATCATTAAATTGATGCATCAAAATGCTTCCAGCAACGCCAACATTCAAAGATTCCACCTCGGATGCCATTTGAATAATAACACACTCATCACAAACTGCTATGAGAGAATCTTTAACACCTGCACCTTCATTCCCAACAATAAAGGCCATATAATCATCCATTGACATCTCATCTATCACTTTAGCCTTAGTGTTTAAAGCCGTACCATAGATTTTTACTCCCGACTTTTGTAAATCAGCAACATAGCTTAACAGATCGCGTCTGAGGATAGGAAGATTAAACAATGCACCTTGAGTAGCGCGTACTACTTTTTCATTATAAATATCAACCGTGTCCTCGCTAATGACCATGCCATCAAAGCCAAACGCCAGCGCGCTTCTGATCAATGTTCCCAAATTTCCAGGGTCTTGAACGTTATCTACTAACAACAAACGCTTCTTACTTGTAATTTCACGCTCTTTTATGCTGCAAACACCCATCATACCAGCTGATGTAACCGTTGATGTCAGCTTCTCAAACAATGATCTTGCTAGATAAGTCACAGGTGCATCAATTGCATCACTATTAAAAGAAATGCCTTCACAAAGCAAAACCTCGACAAGAACACCTGCTTTCTTAGCCTCTAGGATCAAATGCTCTCCCTCAATCAAGAATAGCTGCTCTTTTTGACGATATTTCTTTTGTGACAATTTCAACCAACTTTTATAGATTTTATTATCCTTAGATGTAATCATATTGCAACCTCGTCATCTCTTATATTGATACGATAATTATACACTTTTCTTGGAGATTTACAACGTTAAATATAAGCCTAAATATAGAAAAAGACTGCTGACGGTCAAATTTTTTTTAGAATCCATGTATGAACTTGTCGAAATTGGTTAAATTAACAGTGTCGACTAAAGATTCACCACTTAACTTAAGTTTTAATGACAGTTAAGTTTCAATCGGATTGATTTTATCATTTATCATATATCACTAGTTATACCAGTCAATACGTTAACTTGATCACTTGATGTAGCGACTTAATTATCTTAATTATTTATAGGGGGTCATTATACAATGGCTAAACAGAAAAAGAATTCAAGTAAAAATTCGAGTAAAACGTCAACGAATAAAAGACAATCACGCTCAAATACAAAGCAAACATCAGCACATGAAAATATGAAAGCTGAAATAGCTAACGAATTAGGTGTGAATTTAGGACCAGACGCCACTGCACGTCAGAATGGATCAGTTGGTGGCGAAATGACTAAACGTCTTGTTTCAAAAAAGTCTAAAAAAACTTCTAGGAAAAAGAAGTAGAAATTAGTAACCATTTTGAACTGAGTGTCATTTATATTTACTAGTAGGTGCATTCTGGAAGTGTTTCTTTAATTGAAACAAACCCATTATGTAAAAAATACCTTACTAATTTCGTATTACTGGATTTATTAATCATAAGTGCAACTTGTTTACAAAGTGAGTTACTTATAAATAAGTCAGGTGAGGATCAGAAAGAATGTGTACGCCAACTGTTGTTAGCTAGCTCTTCTTTCTGATTTTTTTGCATGAAAAAAGCCACCTATTATTCGGTAGCAACTTTTCAAAATTACAGAGCGCGTTTAACTTTTCCTGATTTTAATGCTTTTGCAGAAACATAAACTCTTTTTGGTTTTCCGTCAACTAAAATTCTAACTTTTTGTAAATTAGGCTTATAAGTACGCTTTGTTTTATTTAGAGCGTGTGAACGGTTGTTTCCGCTTGTTGTACGGCGTCCCGTAACATAACAAACACGTGCCATTGCAAAGGCCTCCTTCATACGTGAACTCATTCACGCTTTATACATGTATCTTCTTTTTTCCAAAGAACTGGAATATCATACCATAAATGCATGATTGCTGTCAAGGTTGTATGCTTGGCAAATGTTTTCATTTTCTAGTTTAACCTAGAATTGTTTGATTAAGCTAATCATTTCAATGGCTGTTACTGCTGCTTCGTAACCTTTATTACCAGCTTTTGAGCCAGCTCGCTCGATAGCTTGTTCGATATTTTCTGTCGTAATAACACCGAAAATAGTTGGGATACCGCTATCAAGATTAACTTTTCCAATTCCTTTTGTTACTTCGCTACAAACATAATCATAATGGGTTGTCGTGCCGCGAATAACTGCTCCCAAACAGATGATGGCATCATATTTACCCGATTCAGCCATTTTTGCCGCGATTAATGGCAATTCGAATGCACCTGGCACCCATGCTGCAGTAATATTTTCTTCTGCAACACCATGACGAACTAAACCATCAATTGCGCCACCTAACAACTTTGATGTAATGAAATCATTAAAACGTGCGGTAATAATTCCTACTTTAAAACTATTGTCTGCTACTAGATGTCCTTCAATTTTGTTAATATTTTCCATTTTTAATGTCCCTCATTTCTTTTGGTTGTCCTTTTATTATAGCACATTCCCCCTTTTTTTAAAAGTGAATTTTTCCTATAGGTTTCTTCTATAATCTGCTGATAAGCTAGAATTCCCCTTTACTACTTGTAAGTTGTCTCTTTGAGAAATTCACCTAATTTGTTCCTACTATCTTGTTATAATTCGCTTAATATCATATAATTGTGTTGTAGATCTGTTAATTCACAAAAGAGGAGTACGAAATGAATACGAATGAAACCCCAAGAAGTTTAACAAAAACAGCTTTGAAGAAGGCTAAGAAAGAATTTATTTACAAATCAGTTTTGACTTTTATTGCGAGAGCTTTGTTAATGGCGATCCCATTTCTTTTTGGCTTGGCAGTTGGGCATATTTCAGATGGAAATTTTGGTGATGCATTCTTTATGACCATTTTATTAGTTGTGGTATTTGTTTTATTTAGAATTTCCAATATTGTTAATACCTATTTTTGGCATCGATTATATAACAAACTCTATCAAGATTTAACGCAGATAGGCTTACAAAATACGCATGATAATTCATTATTTAGTATGTCTCGCATAGATGCAGGAGAATATTTGAATATCATGCACAATGACATTAGCGTGATCTGTGATTTTTATTGTAGCTTGCCTGTAAGAATATTTCGTGCGATTGAATATTTTGTTATCTTAGTCTTTTTCTTTTTTACTAATATTATTTTTGGTGCTGCTGGGGTGGTCGTATCACTATTAGCTTTTAGTGTTTTATTTCTGTCTAGCAAACAAATTCAACAATTGAACAAGAAAAGAACCTTTGCACTTGATCATAGAAATAGCGTGTTAAATGAAATATTACTTTGTATTAAGGAAATTAAGAGCTTTAACATCTTCCCACCGATCAAATCAAGAGCGATGGAATCTTCAAATCATTTTGTTGAAGTTTGGCTAAAACAACGCGTAGTTGAAGACTCGTATAGAGCTGGTATTAACTTGCTAATTGAAATTTTCCGGTTAGGAATGTTCATCTTTGGTATTTATTTAATCTCACAAGGACGAATGGAAGTCGGATTGTTGGTTGTTATTTATAACTATTACGGTCAGCTGATCGATAACTTCAATGATTTTACGACCATTAATATTAGCTATCGCAGCTTAAAAGTCTCAGAGAACAGATTTAATAAAATACTTGAATATAGTAACAATCTTAATGATGATGGATTATGTATCACTAGTTGCAAAGGGAATATTACTTTCGAGAATATTTTATATGGCTATAAACATGCGCCTACTTTAGATCATGTTAGCTTTAACATTAAAGCGGGAGAGATTACTTGTATTGTTGGAGAAGTAGATAGTGGCAAATCTGGCATTATTGATTTATTATTGAAATTAAACAGACAACATGAAGGTGAAATATTAATTGATGAGATTAATTTTAATGAGATTAATGCTGACGAATATCATGCGTTAATTGCTTCAGCTAGCTCCGAATCATCATTATTTAATGTGAGCATTAAAGAAAATCTAAGTATTATAGAGAATGATTTTGCTAAAATAGTTGAAGTATGTAAATCATTAGACATTCATGAAGATATCATGAAACTAGAGGCTAGCTATGAGACGATCTTTTATTCTAATGCGCCTAATATTGATCAGAAAACAAAAATATTGCTAGGAATTGCAAGAGTTTTACTGAAAGATAGTAAAATATTGATTTTTGATGAAGTGTTTAGTTTGTTAAACAAAAAATCAGCAGAGAACATCATGGATATTTTGAGAAAAATAAAAAAAGACCATACCATCCTCATCTTCACAAAAGAGGATTATATTTTAGAACAATCTGATAAAGTAATTGTGATCGACCAAAATAAAGTAGCTAGCCTTGGCTACCATGAGGAATTGATCAAAAAAGATAAGCTATATCAAGAAATAGTTTCTAAATAAACCAAAGCGGTCTCACAAGATCGTATTTCAAAGAACGCAAAAAATGGGAACTAGTAAGTAACTAGAACCCATTTTTTTGGTATAAATCGTTTAGCGTTCATTTTAATTTAATCTAACAGATGATCCATCTTGTCGCGCTTCACATTCAAATAATTTACATTATACTCGCTTTTTCCTACTTGAATGGGGATACGTTCACTAATACTAATTCCATAAGACATCACTTGCTCCAATTTATCGGGGTTGTTACTTAGAAGCTTAATTGATTGCACACCCAAATCTTTCAAAATTTGCGCACCAATGTAATACTCGCGTGCATCACCTGGGAAGCCAAGCGCCAAATTCGCCTCTAGTGTATCCATCCCGCCATCTTGTAGTTCATAAGCACGCAATTTGTTAACAAGTCCAATACCGCGCCCTTCTTGACGCATATACAATAAAATACCGCGCCCTTCGTTTTCGATTTGCTCCATCGATGCTTCAAGTTGTGGTCCGCAATCACAGCGACAAGATCCAAAAGCATCGCCTGTTAGGCATTCTGAATGAACGCGGACAAGCACATCTTCTCCATTACCGATATCCCCTTTTACAACTGCAATGTGGTGCTCGTCATTTAATGTGTTCACATAGACGTGGCTGATAAAATCACCATGTTTAGTTGGCAATGCACTAACAGATGTTTTTACAACGACATGATCATGTTTCTTGCGATATTCAATTAAGTCGGCAATCGTAATATACTTTAAGTCGTGTTCTTTCGCAAAAGCATGTAACTCAGGTGTTTTCATCATCGTTCCATCATCAGCCATAATTTCGCAACAAAGTCCGATTTCATCAAACCCAGCAAGTCTTGCTAAGTCTGTTGTTGCTTCTGTGTGACCGTTACGAACTAATGTTCCGCCTTTTTTAGATACAAGTGGAAACATATGTCCTGGACGCTTGAAATCTTCTGGCTTAGCATCTTTATCAAGACATTTCATTGCGGTTAATGAACGCTCGAAAGCTGAAATTCCAGTTCCTGTTTCAATGTGATCTACCGAGACTGTAAAGGCGGTCTCATGTGGGTCAGTGTTATCCCGTACCATTGGATGAAAGTTTAAGCGTGTAGCAAATTCTTGACTCATTGGCATGCAAATTAAGCCACGCCCCCACGTTGCCATGAAATTGATGTTCTCAGGAGTCGCAAAAGCACCTGCACAAATAAAATCCCCCTCATTCTCTCGATCATCATCATCAGATACAATGATTATTTTCCCTTTTTTAATATCTTCAATTGCTTCCTCAACTGTGTTGAATTTAAAATCTGTCATTTTGCTTGACCTTCTTTCTTTCAGGTTAGAATCCATTTTTCATTAGGAATTCAGCTGTAATACCGCTCGATTTAGTAGCTTCATTATCTTTTCCAAGCAGCAATTTTTCAATGTATTTCGCGAGCATATCCACTTCTAAATTCACGATACTGCCTATTTTCCGGTCTCCAAGGATGGTCTCTTGTAGCGTATGTGGAATAATAGAAACAGAAAAGCTAGCTTCATCTACCCCCGTTACTGTTAAGCTAATGCCATCAATCGCAATAGACCCTTTTTTAACAATGTATTTGACGATATCAGCCTCTGCACCGATGGTATAAATAATCGCATTGTCATCTTGTTTAATATTTCTAACTGAACCTGTTCCATCAATATGTCCTGAAACAATATGCCCTCCAAATCTTCCATCGGCACGCATTGCACGCTCTAAATTAACTCTGGTTCCGCTAGAAAGACCCGCCAGTGAGGTATGTTTTAAAGTTTCATGCATGATATCTGCTGTAAACGTATTGGCGCTCATATCACTGACTGTCAAGCAAACACCATTGGTTGAGACGCTATCGCCTAGTTTTAAATCGGAGAAAATCTCATGACCAGTAATTGTTACGCGTGATGATTTTGCTCCTTTGATGACGCTTGTTACAGTGCCAATCTCTTCTATGATTCCTGTGAACATTTTGAAACCTCACTTTCGATTAGGAGATCTTCTCCTAGTATGGTTATTTTTGTATTTTTCAACAGATAGGCATCTTTTGGATGTGCAACACCAGTTCCTCCTATCGGCGTTGGTGCTGCTATTCCGCCGAAAAGTTTTGGTGCGATATACGTTTGCACCTTATTCACAATTCCTGAGGCGAGTGCCGATGCATTTAATGTGGCGCCCCCTTCTAAAAGGATGCTATCAATGCCTTGTTCGCCAAGCTTTGTCATCAGTAAATTCAAATCTATTTTCTCACCTTTTTTTGTTACAGAGAGGATTTGAATGCCTTTCGCACTAAATTCATGACATTTCTGGCGATCCTCACTAGTTGTTGCTATGATGGTTGGAATTTCTTGAGCTGTTGTGACAATTTTTGAGTCTAATGGGGTGCGCAAATGTGAATCGCAAATAATTCTAATGGGGTTATTTCCGCCAGCTATTCGACAATTTAGCATCGGATCATCGGCAAGCACAGTACCAACACCGACCATGATTGCAGCATAGCGATGACGATCCTCATGAACTTGGCTTCTTGCAACCTCGCCTGTGATCCAGCGTGATGCACCTGTATGTGTCGCGATCTTACCATCAGCAGTCATCGCATATTTCATGATGACATAGGGGGTCTTGGTTGTAATGTAATGGAAGAAAACGGCATTCAATTCATCCGCTTCTTCTTTGAGGATTCCGACCTTGACTTCGATTCCTGCTTCTTGCATTTTGAGGATGCTTCGCCCTGCAACTAAGGGATTGGGGTCAAGACTTGCAATGACTACGCGTGCGATACCAGCATTAATGACAGCATCAACACATGGCGGTGTCTTTCCATAGTGTGAACAAGGTTCAAGTGTCACATACATGGTCGCATCTGTTGACGATTCTTTTAAAGAAGCAAAGGCATTGATCTCTGCATGAGGACCACCGTATTTTTCGTGATACCCCTCACCAATTACTTTTTCATTTTTGACAATAACGGCTCCCACTAGCGGATTTGGATTTACATAACCAGTCCCTTTTTTTGCTAGTTCTAAAGCTTGTTTCATATATTGAATGTCATTCATTAACCGATCCCACCATTTTGAAATTTTTATATGGCCAAGTGCTCTTGATGCGTGATATGATCAAGGACAAAGATAAGACTACAACTAATTCATGCAAAGTTGCAGCCTACAATAATATAATTATACCGTATTTGGTCGAATAATACAACGATTTTGAAATGTCATCAAAACATGATGTTGCTTGTGAGCAAATCAGTGCTTACACTTCGGGTGTCTATTGCTTTTTGAATTCATGAAAAGAGCTCTTGTTAACCTTGTGAAACATAGGTTTTTAGAGCTCTTCTGCTTTTTTCGCTGATGAAGTGGGGAAACAATGAATGTTGATAAGTTGTGATTTTAATTTGGTTAGTTATTGAAGTGGAAAATAAATTCAAATTAGGTTTGAAAGTCAAAAAGATTCTGAAATCATTGAAACTATTATTTCTCTGTCAACCTCATTCACAAAAACCTATAATTACAAGGATGATTCCAACAATTAAAATAGGCACCCCTACTATCAGCAATAATCTTGGTGTAAAGGATCCTTTCAATAGTTGGAATACTATTTCATATAAAATCAACTGAACCCCGGAAAATACTAGTGCACTCCCTCGTATTAAAGTTTCCATGAAAAATAATCCAGCAATCATCATAATAACTCCAACTGTCAATACAGATATCACTACTAGTGTTACAGAAAAGCTTGGCACCATATAAAAGTTTAACGCCATTGTAATGATCAAAAAATATGCACCACAAATTGTTAGTAATGATCCTAAAATATTCTTTTTAAATTGAAGTTCTTTCATCATCTCAAACGATTCCATATGACTCAAACCTCCATCTTCATTGACATTCATTTTAGTTTCTTCGATTTACTGTATAGGTAAACTCTCGTGCTATATTTCGTCTGCTACCTTCCCCTGTATAACACGTCGAATTTTCTATCCGACATCTCCACGCAATAAATTCTCTTTTGGATTTAATTTGATAATATAAATCACAGGAACTATTGTGGATAATCCAACTGTTCCCAGTCCAATAGCATAAAATAAGCTAACTGTTTGGATATCCAAAACTATATCGAACTGATCTATCATCTCATCAATTGACAAATTGTTTACGGGAAGACCTAGATTATGGAATCTGCTCCGTGACCCAGGTAACCAGAGTTCATCATCTTCAGCTATTAATTCGTTCATTAACATCTGATGAGAAACGGTTTCTGAAATCGTATTCCCAATGAAGATAGATACACTGATTGCTATAAATGAAATGACTAATACTTCCATTAAAATTTGTGAAATAATCTTTCCTTTCTTCTCTCCCAAAGCTAAATAGACACCCATTTCATAACGGCGATCTCGTAAAAATAAAATAATTAGCAAACTTAGAATTGATATTGTTGCTAAGATGGAAGTCCATAGAACCCAATCAGCAATGCTACGCAAAGTAACCATCGAGGACGTGATAGCATCAAAAGTAATTGACATATTTTCAAATTGATGAAATTCTGGTAAGTAAGGCGTTGCTGCTTCAATAAAGTCATCCATGTACAAAGGATCTTCTAAAGCAAAAACAGAAATGATATCTGGTGGGTTCTGACCATGCCACTGGTGAAACAATAACCATTCATGATTAAAAGATTCAAGTATAGAAATGTTCGTTTGTTGCCATTGCCCTGAAATCTCCTCAACAGCCCAATTGGGCACATAGATGGTATACAAAAGATCCCATCTGCGCCACGCTTCATCGTAGTCGTCTGCATCAATTTGATCTCCTAATTCAAATATTCCTACAATCTCAAATTCAAACTCAAGATGAACAAGGATATTATCGTCATCAAAATGAAATGATTCCCATGCACGAGTACTTCCCCGCTCATCTGGTTCTATAAACCAGTGACCAAGTGTAAAGATAGAATGTAGTGATAAATTGTTATGATTAGCAAATTTTTCCGAAACAATGGCAGCAATTGGCTCTGAGGAAGCATCATGTTCATAAGGTTCAAACTGGCGGCCTTGAGTTATGCGGATGGCTTCCTGTTCCACTTGGATTAATTCAGTATGTGCTGTTCCCATTAATGGAAATTGTGTTGTAGGTAGTCCTCCACTCTCATTCCAAAAATTATATTCGCTTGTATAATCACGAATAAATTCTCGACTTTCTAGCATCCCCCATTGGATGAAATAATCATAAAAATAAACATATTCCAACTGACCAAGAAAATGGACATCTTCTGGCGCCAGAAAGGGACGCATTGGTTCGAAATCGATCAAAAAGTCATCAATTTCATAATAAGTATTGACATAGTCATCCCATGCATCGAAATCTTTGAAAACTGAAACAAGTGGACGCATATTTCTTTTTAAATTGGCATCTGTATTGTGAATCGCCTCACGAACGGAAATTGCACCTGCTATAAGTGAGCCTAAAATGAAAATAAGGCAGAGTAAAATAATTGTTTTGCCTAGATTCCTAGTAATGCTTGTCGCTGCTCTTTTAAATGAATTCATAACTATTTATCGAATGCATCACACAATTTATATATCAAAAGTATATCATTGATCGTTTCACATCCGATTGCACCTCCTTCAATTGTGATTATATGAAAATGTTTCAATCATTATACAATCAGAAGTATTGGATAGCAACTTATTTATTTTATTTCAATCCAATTTAGCCAATATTTCCACGCAATAAAATTTCCTTAGGCTTCATTTCTAATACATATAAAACAGGTACAATCGCTGAAAGTATTGTGGTCGTCAAGCCAATTCCAAAAAAGATGAGCATTATTCGAAGATCGAGTGAAACATCGAATATTTCAATTAACTCATCAATCTCCATTTCCACATTGTTCAACGCAAAACCGTTCATTTCCAACTCTCTAATAGGCTCAAAACAAAAGGTTGCAGTTGGAAATTCACAGACTTCCTCAGTATTTAGGAAGGCTTCTCGAAGTAAAAAATTAGATACTTGATGAGATACAAGATTTCCAATAAATAATGCGATAACAATGCCTACTGTCGTAATACTTAATAATTCAAACAAAATTTGGAAAATGATTCTTCTCTTCTTCTCTCCCAAAGCCATATAGATCCCGATCTCATACTTTCGATCACGTAAATATAATAAGATGAGCAAAGTCAAAACAATTAAAGTTGCACCTATCACAACAATCAATGCTTGATTCATCAATGAATTCACACTGCTCATTGAAGTGAGTACATTTTGATGAATAAAAGACATATCTTCAACGATATTAAATTCAGGTAACAATTCATTTGCCTGTTGAGCAAAAGCATCAAAGTATAACGGATCATATAAGACCCATACTGGTGCAACAAGATTCCTAAATCTCTCAAGCTCGTCAAAATACGCTCTTCCTTCGCTTTCTTCTGTTACACCAAAAGCAGTTAGCCACTCTACATCGCTTTGAAAGCTAATATCAGCCAATTCCGCAGCTTTCCAATGAGGAATTGTAAGACGATTGTGACTAAAATCTTGAAAAGCAAAATCTTCAGGTCTATCACTAGGTTCGTATGGCATGTTTATAATGCCCACAACTTCAAAGGACAAAGGGCGGTATACGCTAGTAGAATACTCAAACCTCCGACTTTGAGCTTCATCAAAAGTTAATCCAGTAGGAATTACAGCATCCTCTTTAAGTTCAGACACCCAGTCGTATAAAGTAAAAGTTGAAGAAACTGACAATTCATTTAGATTTGCGACACTTTGAGAGATCAAAATTGGAATATGTGCTCGTGATTCATCTGGTTGCATTTCTGCTTCTGTGAATAATCTTCCTGCAACTAATTCCCAAAAACCTTCATCTATTTGAGTAATAGTTGGTCTTGAAAGGGCCGTCATTCTAAAGCCAACCAAATCCATTCCTTCACCTTCACCTCCTTCGGGTATATATCTTCTTAAACCAAAGCTATGTAGCCAAGGTTCTAAAGCATAATGATAGCTAAAGTCACGAACTTGAGGTAGTGCAGCAACCTCATAGGTGAGATCACTTGTCATTAACTGAAAATACATAGCTGCTCTACCTTCAGCTATATCCTCTATTGTATAGCCAGCTTCAATTAATGCCTGTGTATCCGGCTTTGTCATTACAATTGCTGGTCTACTTCTTCGCAAATGTGTTGTTGTGCTGTGTATACCATTTGTTACTATTATGGCACTGACCGTTACAGAGCCTAGGATGATAATGAGTAATAATAAAATGATTGATTTAATTTTATTTCCAATAATGCTTTTTAATCCACGTCGCAAAAAGTTCACATAAATCACTCCCTTGTATACACCCTACACTTAGTTAGTGTACTCTTCTAAATATAGCAGAAAAATGCTTATTTCTATAATTAATGAAATAAGCATTTTTCGTATAACAGAAGCCGTTTTCACTACCTGCCAGTAATCCAAGCAGAACCTCGTGAAAGAGCTGTGCCACGTACAAAATTATTACCTACCCATGTTGATTGTGCAGTCACACTGTTATATCCTGTTGGAGATGTTAAGGAAGTTCCTAGACGATGCAACCCACCACGATAATTATCATAAAATCTTGCTTGGACACCTATTCTCTGTCCAGGAGCAGTAGGTGCTGTGGCTGTACTCACAGCGGCCCGATTAGTATTATTGATACTATTTACCAAACGATTTGAAATCTGAGCAGGGTAACTAGCACAACATGCTTCTGCTTCAATCGTAGAAACTAAAGCAAATGTTGCACCTAATACAACTACCAACATAAAACTTACAAATATTTTTTGAATCTTTGTCATCGTAAATCTCTCCTTTAGCCTTTCGGCTTATTATTTTTATGATAAATATTAGAAACAACGATTTTCGCTTGCCTTCTATCCAATCTACTCATATCAGCGCAAGTCTTTCTCTGTCAAGTGGGGTGCATAATATATTCAGCTTCAATTTATAAATTATATATCTGTGGAAACATATTCCAAAAATAAAATCTTTAATTCAGCAATATAATGGTTTTTATTGGTATCAGTTTAACATATTCTGACAGCATTTGCAATAGTTTTTTTTGCATTTGGTGCTGAAAAAAACAAAATAAAAGCGTTTTTTAGATGAAAATACGAATACAAGGTCTAAAATGATTGACTTTTTCATACACGTCTTTTATGTTTTGAGTCGAGACGAGCTTAATTGTCGACATCAGAAAACGCACACATATAAGCGAATTGCAAAATGAAATACACGACATTTTATAGTCCAAAAAAATGCTGACTGATCCCCCTACACCATCTGTAGTGGATAAGTCAACAGTATAAATATTCTTGGAAACAGATCCCTCTCTAGTATGAAAAGAAATCGCTGGAATCATGGTAGCAAAAAACAAGAAATCATTTGAAGATTGTGAAAATATATGCTATACTAACCTCATACAAAACAAATGGTTAATTATCGTTATTTTATTACCCATCTGTTAATCTGTTTGGTTAAAATATGGTTGGCAATAACTCTAAAAACACGAGAATATACTTGCAATGGAAAGAAAGGTGATAGCTTATAGTATGTAAGAAAAACATTCTCAATACAAATGAAGTATAATGATTCGTATCAAGAGCTAAAACTTGGAGGTTATTCACATGTTAATATCAACAATATTAAAATATGTCACAGGTATAGCTGAAATTGTGCTTGTAGTTCCCATGTTTAGTCTATATGTCCATATTTTTCCTTGGCTTCGTTGGACATATCTTGCTTTCCATATTGCAACCCTTATTTTTTCGTTCAAAGATAAAAGTAGCAAGCATGGGAGCATCTTAGGGATCATTGCAGCGTTACTACCATGGTTTCCATTTTTTTCTATGGCTCTACATTTTATCATTGGTCTTATTCTACTTGCAGACAATCAAAGAATATAAAGAGATTCAGTACATTAACTCCCGAATTCATTTGTATCAAAAACATCGAAATTCTACAACTAAAATAAAGCAACGAATAACGACTAGCTTGAGATCGTTACTCATTGCTTTTTAAAATTCCATTAATCTTCAATCAGTTAATAAAACGCCATCGCTAAAGCTTTCAAATCATCAAACATCACTTCTTGGGTTTCACAAACTATAATCTCATCAAAGTTGCCATGATCTTCATAATAATTCGCAAGTGACTCAACAAGTGCATCATGATTCATCAGCTCTGACTCCGATAACATGTCGTTTACAACTTGGTTTAATGTTGAACAAGCAATTTCCCAATCTTCATTGTAGTCAATTGCGTCAAAATCATCTATTCTTTTAACAATAAGGCGATTAGACTCGAATCCATTGGCTTTCACCATTTCTGTTGCATAAACAAAAATCGAATCTTCCTCAGTAAAATGCTCATCATTAAACAATTCCAGATACTTGAGCGCAGAAATGCCACACAAGATGACTTCTTTTCCTTTTAATAAACGTGATAGTCGTACACGGCTTGAACGATTTGGAGCAAAATCACCCACTTTAATCACCTCATCAAATATTTTTCCGCACGATATCCAAACTGTGATGTGTGACGCCAACCATATCCTCTCTCTCACAAATCGCGTAATGATACCTCAAGTAGAGAGCGAAAGTTTCATCATCCATAGCATCTATTGTATCACGCATCAGTTTAGTTAGCATGTCTGTGCCCACATAATGAAGTCGCTCTGTCTCGTAGTCTGCCATCAAACGATCAATATCTTGCTTGCGCACCAATTCAAAAATATCTTCTGGCTCTGAAAAAGTATCGAAAGTATCAGGGTTTATTTTTCCTCGCTCGATATAATCTTTAATATCAAAAGACTGGCGTTGGAATCCTGTATCTACAATTGAGCCATCACTAATACAATAAGCAGCAAACATCACACCTCCAGGCTTTGTCACTCGAATGGCTTCTGAAAGAGCTTTGTGCTTATCCTCGTCTGTATACAAATGATAAAGAGGACCAAATAATAATGTAATATCGAATTGGTTGTCATCATACATCGATAAATCCAGCGCATTTCCTTGTGTGATGGTTATATCTTGTTCCGGAGTCATCGCTTCCTTAAAAATTTGAATATTGTGCTCAACCAGTTCAAGCGCCTCTACTTTGTAACCCATATCTGCAATCGTGCGACTATATAGACCTGTAGCTGCACCAATCTCCAGAACTTTCGAATTAGGAACTAAATATTTTTCGATATAGCGCATCGTAGTTAAAAACTCTACTTGTCCGCTTTTTGTGACACTCAATCTGCCTTCTTCTTCGTAATTTTCATAATACTTCTCAATCTGCTCTATCATCATAAAGCCTCCCTTTTAACGCTGCAACTTCGCGATCAAGTAAAGAATTGCCTCTTTGTAGCCTTCTATCCCTTTTCCCATAATCGTATGCACGCAAGCCATACCAGCATAAGAAATTTGGCGGAAATCTTCGCGCTCACGGACATTAGACAGATGGACTTCTACTGCTGGAATTCCAACAGCTTTTAAAGCATCTAAGATGGCAATACTGGTATGCGTATAAGCTGCTGGATTGATAATAATACCATCATAGATTCCATATGCAGCTTGGATCTCGTCAACAATTGCCCCTTCATGGTTGGATTGGAATATTTGATGTTCAATCTGACATGCCTCACAAGTGGTTGACACAAGAGCTTTTAAGTCTTCATAAGTCGTATGACCGTAGATAGCGGGTTCACGGATACCTAGCATATTTAGGTTGGGTCCATTAATAATTAATAGCTTCATAAAATGCCTCCAAAACTTTTTTTGCCACTTTCTCGACAGCTTGATCATTGGTAATGTCCAGATCGGCAAATTTTTCATACAAAGGTCGGCGCTGTTCATACATCTGTTTTAGATCACCCACTGAAAGTGGACGCCCCGTGCGATCTAATAGAGCCAAATGACGATCCAAAAATAGGATAATTCCATTTTGTCGCAAAGCTGCATAATTTTCAGGCACTGTTACACAACCACCACCTGTTGTAATGATAACTCCTGATTGTGCACCAACTTTTTTGATGATGTCGGTCTCATATTTTCTAAATTCCGCTTCTCCATCACGCTCAAAAATAGCTGGGATGGATTTTCCAACTTGACTCACAATTTCTTGATCTGTGTCGATTAGTTTGCGACCTGTTATTTCAGCTAAAGCTAATCCGACAGTTGTTTTTCCAGAACCAGGCATGCCAATAAGAATGATGTTTTGTGTTTCTTTGCGAATTTTCGCTGTGATGTCATCAATTTTCTTAGGAGAAACTGATCTTCCTATGAAAATCTCTGACGCTGCTGCTGCTTGTGCAACTAGCATAGGTAAACCACCGATATTGGAAATGGCTAGTTTTTCAGCTTCTAGAAGTAACGCTGTTTTATCAGGGTTGTAGATTAAATCAACAACACCTTCTAAGTTTTTAAATTTTTGCAAGCAAACAGGGGAGCTCCCGTTATTAGGATACATGCCAACTGGTGTGGTATTAACGATAACTTGACTATCATGATGCTTGTCCAAATTGTTATAGTTATGCTCTCCACTTCTTGAAACAACCACTGTTTCCAAAGCGCCTTGTTCTTTTAAAACGTAACAAACGGTTAAGCTACTCCCACCGCTACCAAGTACGAGTACTTTTTTATTTTTCACTTCGATATTACCAATTTTCAAAAGTTGTAAAAAGCCTGCTGCATCAGTGTTTTCTCCATATAAGCGGCCGTCTCCTTTTCGAACAACGGTATTTACACTACCGATGGCTTGAGCTGCTGGTGAAAGTTGATCACAATAGTCAAATAGCAACTGCTTATAAGGAATGGTCACATTTAATCCATGAAAGGGCGTTGTTCTCATAAAATGAGCAAGCTGATCCTGTTCAACTTCAAATAAGTCGTAATAATAATTACCTAGCTCTTTGTGAATTAAAGGAGAGTAACTGTGCATTAGTTTTTCACCTAGAAGACCACATTGTAACATCATACCACCTCAAGATAGCTACCTAGATATTTGAATTCTTGACAAATTTCATCTAGGCTATCCATTAGAATGGCAAATTCTTCTGAATAAATAGAAGTTTCTAGGTCAAAGTAGAATTTGAATTGGAAGTCTTTATCTGGTATTGGGCGGCTTTCTAATTTTTGGAGGTTGATTCCTAATGAATGAAATCTAGCAAGTACTTTGTAAAGGGCACCAGGTGTATGTGGCACAATTGCCATGATGCTTGTTTTGTCTGCACCAGGGTAGATTTCTAAATTTTTAGCGATACAAATAAATCTTGTATAGTTGTTGGTTTGATCTTGAATGTCCTGTGCCAAGCATTTTAACCCATATTGTGCAACCGAATGATGAGAACAGATGGCAGCTAGATCATCTCTGTCTGATGTTGCAACCATTTTGGCAGCCAACGCTGTATTTTCACACGCTGTTATTTTAATCTCTTTTCCAAGCTGCTCGATTAATTTTGAACATTGCGCAAGTGCCTGTGGATGGGAGATAATTTCTTTAATATCAGCCATCTCTACACCGTTTTTCGCTGCTAAATTATGATCGACTTTAAGACGCATGCTTTTGACAATTTTGAAATCATGAGCCTGTAATAGTCGATATACTTCATTAACTGAACCTGCAGTGCTATTTTCTAATGGTAAGACCCCATATTCACAGAATCCATTTTCGATCGCAGAAAAGACGCCTTCAAAAGTGGTGAAATATTGGACATCTGGATGTTTGAATAGCTTGCGAGTTGCGAGTTGCGAATAGGCACCTTCGATTCCTTGGCAAGCGACGACAGGATTTTCTTTTAACATTTTAGGTGTATTCTCGATCGCTTGCTTGATTTCATGGTAAAGCGGTGAATGATTTTCACTATGCTGGTGTTGGTAATTGCGACTTATTTCAAATAGCGTGTCGTATAGCGGATAAATATAAGCACTTAGCTCATCAGGGAGCTTCTTGGCAAGCGATAACATTTTCGCTTCTTCACGACCTCGATCAAGGGTTGGTAAATTATTTTCCTTTTTGTGATTAGAAACTTGCTTTACAACTTCCATGCGCTGTTGGAATAACTTGACTAATTCATCATCGATTTTATCAATTTCACTTCTTAACTTATCTAAACTCATTTTCTCCAGCTCCTTTTGATTGGCAAATTGTGATTCTTCATAAATTTTTCGAATACCCAATAATCGTCATATCATCATGAATTTGCGTTTCTTCACCCGTAGCTTCATAGCCTAGCAATTCGTAAAAATGACGCAACTTCGCTTCTTGTTTAATTGTCCCCAACTCCCACCTTCTAGCCTCAGGATAAAGCATCTCAGCTTTCAAAATTGCCTGCTTTCCATAGCCTTTTCCTTCATATTTTGGTAAGATGAATGTCGTTCCAAGGTTAATAATATCATTATCTAGTCTTGTAATTCTAAGCGACCCAATTTTCTTAGGAATTGCCAATTCCTTGTCCTCTAAACAAATGAAATAATGATCAACAACATCTACCGACATTCTTAGCTCAACTCTTTCTAACAATTCCGCACCAGGATTCGTCTCATAATCTTGGTATTTATCCAGCAAATCTTTAAAGGCTTCAGCTTGCATTTCATGTATCAACTTGCTATCTTCCATACTAGCTTTGATCAGCGAAATTCCCATCCATTTTCACTCCTCTCAGTACTTTTTGTTACAATTTCGCCGCTTCCAACAAAACATCCAAAATACAAATCGCAGCCACTGCCTCAATACAAGGAACAGCTCTCGGAACAATACACGGATCATGCCTCCCCTGAATTTCCAGCACAGCATTCTCCCCTTCAAACATGTCAACACTATTCTGCTGCTTTGAAATAGAAGATGTCGGCTTAACCGCTACTTTGAACATCAACGGCATCCCTGTTGTAAGGCCACCTAGAATCCCGCCATGATGATTAGTTGTCGTTTTAACTGCATCATCGTCATAGTAGTATTCATCATTATTCTTGCTCCCTGTCATTGTCGCCACATCAAATCCAGCACCAAACGCAATCCCCTTGATCGCAGGAATCGCAAACATCAAAGCAGACAATCGATTCTCCATCCCATCAAACATCGGTGATCCCAACCCAACTGGCAGCCCGATAATCGCACATTCAATCGTTCCACCAATCGAATCAGAATCTTTCCTTGCAACCTCCACAGCATCTTTCATCGCTTCACCTGCTGCTGCATCAATAACTGGAAATTCTTTTTCTGCAACACTTTGTAATTGCTCTTTCCTAATATTTACAGGGTCGAATTTGTCATCATGAACCGCACCAATCGAAGCAATATGCGCACCAATATAGATTCCATTTTTTTCGAGAATCTGCAACGCGACCCCACCCGCTATACAAAGCGGTGCTGTTAATCTACCTGAGAAATGTCCACCACCAGCGACATCTTGAAAGCCACCATACTTCACATGGGCAGGATAGTCAGCATGCCCTGGTCGTGGAATTTTTTTAATGTTTTCATAATCAGCTGATTTCGTGTTTTTGTTGTAAATCACTGCGGTCATTGGTGCACCACAAGTCTTGTCATTTACAAGTCCAGTTAGAAATTCAGGAATATCATCTTCTTTTCGAGCTGTAGACCACGGATTTCTTCCAGGAGCACGCCTGTTTAGAAACTGTTGTAACACATTCATATCAATTTCAATGCCTGCTGGGAGTCCATCTAAAGTCATTCCGATTGCCGATGCGTGTGACTGACCAAAAATCGAGAGTGACAGCTTATTTTTCCATATGCTCGCCATACTATACACCTTCTTTTAGTTTAGAATCTTCCCGAGTTTCTCAAAATCTTCCCATAGTTTCGGATATGACTTGTTGACAGCTTGTGCGCCTGTTAAGATAACTGATTCTGTACAAGCTAGTGACGCAACTGCTGCTGTCATGGCGATACGATGATCATTACAAGCGTCTACCGTACCACCTTTTAAAGATGGTACACCTTCAATGATCAGACCATCCTCAAGCTCCGTTATTTTTGCTCCAAGTGCATTTAACGTACTAGCAGTTGTCGCTAACCGATCAGATTCTTTAATTCTAAGGCGACTTGCATTTGTGATCACACTCGTTCCATTCGCAACTGATAAAATCGCACTAATAACGGGTATTAAATCGGGTATCGCACCTGCGTCTATTTCGACAGCATTACGCTTGCCTTCTCTTACAGTTACATGATCTTCATCCCAACTAAGATTCGCTCCAATTTGTGTAATGATATCTGCCATGCGACGGTCACCTTGTAAACTATTCGGGTTCATCCTTTTTAAGGTAACATTCCCTCCAGGCATCGCACCGCAAGCTAACCAAAAAGCGCCATTAGACCAGTCACCATCTGCCACAACATGCTCAGGACTCATATATTTAGCATCCCCACTAATCGTATATACCTGACTCGAAAGTGGATGCTCGACTCCAAACGCTCTTTGAACACCTAACGTAATCTCAATATAATCGCCAGATTGAATATCGTCACGAATTTCTAGCGTACTATCTGCTTCAAGTAGCGGGAGCGCCATCAATAAACCACTAATATACTGCGAAGATACATTCCCAGGAAGCGTATATGCTCCTGAGGCAAGCTGACCTTCACAACGTAATGTCGTTGGCGTAGGTTTACTTAACGTAATTCCCTTGCTCGTCAGTTGAGTATCAAGTGGTGCTAGCGGCCTTTCTGGTAATCGCCCCTCCATCTGAAACTCCCCAGTAACACCTAATGCACATACAACAGGAAGCATAAATCTAAAGGTCGAACCACTTTCCTTGCAAGGCAAAACGCATGTTTCCGGTAAGTTGCCAAAATCAATCGGCTTGACATCAAAGCCATCTGGTAATTCTGTAATCCCTGCTCCAAGCGCCTCTAAACAGGCAACTGTTGCTTTAATATCCTCTGCTCCAGTATGCTCACAGCTAATTACTGTACATTCATTCGCCAAAGCTGCACAAATAAGCAATCGGTGCAAATGCGATTTCGACGGTATGGCAAAGACTTCCCCGCAGGCAGCCCCTGGTTCCATTGTAACAATCATGTAATCATCTCCTTGTTATTATTTGTTTTATCATTTTTTAAATGTTGACTAATTATCCAACATTGTGTATAATATATTCAGAAAAATCTGAAAAGAGGTGTTAACATGGACAGGCATGCCATATTGAGAAGGTTTGAAGATGAGCTTAGAGAAACACGCAAAAACTATGAAGAAGGAAAATTAATTCCTTTAGAAGAATTTGATTGGGGAATGCCAATGCATCTTGCAGAATCAAAAGCAGAATATCGTGTGACTAATGAAGCTTGAATACCAATTATGGTTGATCCTCGATTATCTTGGCAAATAAATTCGATTTATGAATACATTACTTTACAACTTGCCAACGAACCAGCAGCTTATCGCCTACGTGGTGTTATTAAGGATAAATTTGAAACTATTTCAGTAATGCCAGAAAGTGGTGCATTCCTTTCAACACTAATTGATGATGTAGCTACAGAATTCTTTGATATACAACGAATGACAGCCAACCGCTATGTGATTATTTATGATTATCGCAAAGAGATTGATCTTATTTTTGTTAGTCATATCTTTCATCAAACACAAGACTATGGTAAGATTTTTCAAAAATAATTTCTCAACATCATACTCCCTTGATTACGAGTATGATGTTTTTATAATTTTTCAGTATTTGCCTAAGACTTTCGCCTCAAATTCACTGATGGCATTGCTCTGTTCCCTTTCCGATCCACTCATAAAGCTCCTCCATCGAGATGCTTTCTAACTGACACTTCCCCAACCCGCAAGGAACAACATTCGTCATCCGATCGCCCTCTCTCTTCTTATCGCGCGTCGCCGCCTCATAAATTTCCTCTGTACCATAAGTCGTTGCACTCGGTAACTCATACTTTTTCAACAAATCAAGCAACATCGCTAAACATGCCTCATCACATGCACCAACCTCAACGGCAGCTCGCGTATCCATCGCGATTCCAATCGCAACGGCCTTTCCATGACTAATCTGATACCCACTGATCTGCTCGATTCCATGCCCAATCGTATGACCAAAATTCAACAACTTTCGCAACCCTTTATCGAATTCATCAACGAGCACAATATCTCTTTTCATCCGCACACAAGTCGCCACAATCTCATTGATATTCACTTCATCTTCTGCAAGGCTAGTTAACAATTCAGGGTTATCGATCATCCCGTATTTAATCACTTCACTGTAACCATCATGCAAAACATCTACTGTTAAAGTATCGAGCAAATCGATATCGCAAAGAACAATGCATGGTTGATAGAAAGTCCCAACTAAATTCTTGCCCGCAGGCAAATCGATAGCCGTCTTTCCACCTACAGAAGAATCCACCATCGCGAGCAGGGTAGAGGGTACTTGGACATAAGGGATCCCTCGCAAGTAAGTCGAAGCAACAAATCCAGCTAAATCTCCAACGACACCCCCACCCAATGCAATGATAACATCTGTGGCAGTCATATCATTCTCTGCTAACCAGCTTTGCAACTTGATGTAATTATCACTGTTTTTTGAATCCTCGCCAGGTATAATCGAATAGTCAACAACTTCCAACCCGACTTCTGCGATATATTCTTTCACTCTATCTAAATACAATGCTTTAACGTTGTCATCCGTTATAATGGCAATTTTTTTTGCTTTGGGTTGTAGCTGCGAAATCATCTTTCCTAGTTGAGCTAATACGCCATTTCCAATCACGACATCATAAGGCTTTGCAACAGGGATATCGACTGTTATCATGGTCCGTCAACCTCCCTTTTACACTGTCGCCCTTCCTCTAAGAGCCTAACAAGTTCTGTTTCATCCTCCATCTCAATCGCTTTTTTATAAGCAGTCATCGCGTCGATAAAGATATCTAATTCCTGAATAAGGTGTGTCTTGTTTTCTAAAAATAATTCTGCCCACATCGTTGGATTTAACCAAGCGACACGTGTTAAATCACGATAACTTCCCGCCGAATAACCTTGATGTCGTTTTGCTGTTTCACTTTTGATAAAACCATTAGAAATAATATGAGGCATTTGTGATGTAAAAGAAATAATTTCATCATGTTCTTCACCAGTTGTGAAAGAGATGTCTGCAAATCCGATCGGGGCAAGAATTGTTTTTAAATGATCGAATAGTCTAATATCATCAAAAGTAGGCGGAACGATCACCATTTGAGCTCCGTCAAACATATCATAGCGGCTATATTTGAAACCTGAGTGATGGGTTCCTGCCATCGGATGACCGCCAACAAAGGTAAAGCCATGCTCTTTAGCAATTGGGAATAACGTTTCGCAGATTTTTTCTTTTGTTCCAGAGCAGTCGATAACGATGGTCTCTTTGGGGATGATAGCTGCATTTTTTTTGACCCAATCAATGACGCCCTGCGGATATGTCGCTAGAAAGATGCAGTCACATTCTGTCATATTTTCCTCGGTTAATTTTCCATCGATCGCTTCTGCCATCAAGGCAAAATCCATGATTGAATGATCTTGATCGAATCCGAGAATCGTGATGCCTTCGATTCGTTTATATGCCTTTGCAATTGAGCCACCAATTAATCCTAAACCTACAATACCAATTTTCATTGCTCAAGAACCTCTCTGATTTTTCTGACTTGCCCAGCTAACGTATGGAACTCTTCTGGGGTTAAACATTGTGGACCATCACTCAAAGCATTTGCTGGATCATTATGAACCTCGATCATCAGCCCATCAGCGCCAGCAGCAGCAGCAGCAAGTGCCATTGATGGAACCAAATCAGCTTTTCCTGTTCCATGAGATGGATCAACAACGATCGGGAGATGCGTTAACTTTCTTAAGACAGGAACAGCCGACAAGTCCAGCGTATTTCTTGTGTAATCAGATTCGTATGTTCGAATACCGCGCTCACATAAAATAACATTTTCATTCCCATTCGCCATAATATACTCAGCACTCATCAGCAATTCTTTAATCGTTCCAGCCAATCCTCTTTTTAGCAAGACAGGTGTATTAGTTTTCCCAATTTCTTTTAATAAATCATAATTCTGGGTATTTCTTGCGCCAACTTGAATACAATCAATATCTTCAAACAGATGAATCTGCTTCGCATCCATTAACTCTGTCACAATTGGCATCCCTGTCATTGCGCGGGCTTCTTTCAAAAGTTCAAGACCCTCATCTTTCATTCCTTGGAAATCATAAGGCGAAGTTCTTGGCTTGAATGCGCCGCCCCGCAAAATACCGACGCCTGCTTCCTTAATCTTTTTCGCTAGATAGATAATTTGCTCTCGACTCTCTACCGAACAAGGACCCGCCATAATGTCAAAATGTCCGCCACCAATCTTAACAGCATTTGTTCCTTGCACACCAATATTAATAATACTGTCATCAGGATGCATCTTTCGATTTGCCGCCTTAAACGGATCAGACATTTGCGAAGCTGTCTCTACAATATCTAAGCTTTGTAACATTTCTAAATCCAATGTGTTCGTCTTCCCGATAATGCCTAGAACCAATTGACCTTCTCCGTGAAATTGCCTAACAATAAAATCCTTTTCTTCTAGCCATGTTACTAAATGCTCTATTTTCTCTTTTGGTGAATTGGGTTTAATCATGATAACCATGTTGCTTCCTCCTCTTATGTAGTGCCCTTGTCAATAGTAAAATCGCAAGTTCACCAAAATACTGCTATTTAATTTGTATTTCCACTGGCTAAGGACACAGGGAAAGAGCCATAAACTAACAGTTCTCGG
>Ga0131853_10001945_pt1 | contig 36927 bp, 36 predicted proteins | sample TergutLab28metaG_FD_92764 | JGI IMG/M metagenome (GOLD analysis project Ga0131853, IMG submission 92764) | Labiotermes labralis P1 segment gut microbial communities from Petit-Saut dam, French Guiana - Lab288 P1 (version 2) (version 2) | ecosystem: Host-associated > Arthropoda: Insects >... | reverse complement strand
GCAAATACGACCAAGAGTATCTCCACCATAGGGCATCATCCTGGTTGCATGGGCGAGCAGTAAATGCGCAGCATTTACGACCAGCCACCTTCCGATGGGTCAGCCGTGGCATATACCGCCCTGCATCTACAGCTAGTCTAATTATATCGCACCATCAACCCCTAGACAAACGCGAATTTTCAAGACGCAGGAGTTACCGCGAGTAAAAGTTACGATGGGACAAGGAGACACTACCGATACATTTTTGTAATGTTATCAAAGTGATAACATTGCTCATAGAGCCACGCACGCACCACTAATTCCCTACGGAACTCTGGCCGCTGGTTTCTACTGTTGCAATCCCCTGTCAGTACGTCTGGTGTTCCCATAGGGCGTACCTAGCCTTGCCTTGCCGTTTTTGGATTGCTTCCCGCCTATGCTTCGCTCGCGGTCGCAATGACAGGCTTAATATATCAACCCCCAGTGCATACTGACACTGGGGGTTGTTTTTACTATGAATCAAATTATTTACTGCACTTCAATTACAAACAAGTAGCTGCCTATAATAACTACACTGCCCCAATCGCCTGTTGTGCGGGCGGCTACGGCAAAGCCGTCTTGGCCAAGTCGCGCGTTTTCTGTTGCGGCAATTACTATCGTGGCTTGGTTATCCTCAATGTAGAATCTTGGGCCGCCTACAATAGATAAGCCGGGGCGCCATGCAACGTTTAAATCTACCCATGCGCCGTCAGGCATTCCTTGGGTTGTAACTACGATTTCTACCGTGCCGCCGCGTGCTACTACTGCTGGGTTTGGAGTAACGCTTACGATTCGCGGTGTTACTACAGGTGGCTCAAACAGTGCGTTAACAAGCAGCGCATGCATGGTTTGGCCATACACTGTGATATACAGGTTGATATATTGCCACTGCCCGTTTTTGTTGACGTCTACCATGTTAAAGTTGTCTGCCCAGCCTGTACCGGCTACCCAAACCCTGTTTACTCTGACAAATTCCATTGCGCACTGCCCGTCTTGGTCAAGTGCGACAATGGTGTCCGCAGCGTCAAGGTATACAGGTGAGTTAACGCCGTCAAGCTGTGCCCACATGCGGATTATTCCTGATGCGGCAAGGCTTGCGTTTGGTCGTGATGGTGCACCGCCGGGGCCGTTGTTAAAGATATCCCAGCCAAATACCGGCAGTACTGGTGGCTCAAACAGTGCATTAACAAGCAGTACATCCACGGTTTGGTCAAACACAGTTATGGACAGGTTAATGTATTGCCACTGTCCGTTTTTGTTAACGTCTACCATGTTAAAGTAGTCTGCCCAGCCTGTGCCGGCTACCCAAACTCTGTTTACTCTAACAAATTCCATAGCGCACTGCCCATTTTGGTCGAGTGCAACAATGGTATCCGCAGCGTCAAGGTATACTGGCGTGTTTACGCCGTCAAGCTGTGCCCACATGCGGATTGTGCCTGATGCGGCTAAGCCTGCGTTTGGCCGTGGGTACTGCGTTCCGCCTGGGCCATTGTTGAAGATTTGCCAGCCAAATACCGGCGGCGGGGTTGGCGCAACTTCGCCAAAAATTTCCCATTGCTGTGCGCCAATGCCTGCATCTGCCCCAACACCAGGTGCTCTGGCTGTATTGATACGGAATGCGGTGGTTACTACAGGTTCGAAGAACACACCGTTCCAGCGTGTATTTGCAAAGTTTGTTGCGTTGGAAATATTACCAAGGAAGCCGGAACCTAAACCTTGGTCGGTTATCACTTGGTTTATCCGCACCCACTCGGTGCCGTCCCAGTACTCTACAAATGTGTCGGCTGTTGGCGGTGCTACACCTGTGGTTGTACCAGCTACAGCATCGTTCCACCACATTATACGTGTGCTGGTTACAATCATTGGCTCTGGCCATGTCATTGTTAGGGTATGGCGGTCGTTGGGGTTGGTGTTAAATAATGCTGCGTTAGAGGCCTGTGCATTGTGCGTATGCCAGTGGCCGGACGATAAGTTGCCATCACGCAGTGCTGCGGCTTGTGAATTATGGTTTGCCATACTGGTGCCTGGCCAGCCGTTGATATGGCTTAGCGTTAATGTTCCGCCATGTTCGATGCGGGCAATGTTTCCGCCTGCCGCGTTTACTACCGCAGGCCTGCTAAGGTCGGAAGCAATATCGCCTGGGTCTATTCCTATCAGGCCAAACAGTGCCAATATCAGGTCGCTGTTGGCTGCATCTACGTCAGCTTGCTCTGCATCCGCGCCAACTGCACGAATTTGGAGTGCGGCGGCCAGTGCGGTTTGAAGCACTGCCCATGTGCTTGGGTCGTAGTTTGCCTCTACTCTGGCTTGTGCCGCTGCAATGCTGATATCCAACATAGTAAAATCTGTACCAACAAATGTGACTGCAACTGTATTGTGGAATGCGGCATTTTCGAGCCTTATTTCATAACCCCAGTTTTCGGAGCCATGCCCGATAGCACCATTCCAATGCTGGGTAGGTGCGCCGGTTACTACAAGCCACAGGTATTCAGTATTGGCAGGTATGATGAAGCTGGTATTACCGGCGGGGTTTGTGTATGATGCGGAGTTCATAGGGCCGTATACGCGAGTACCATCTGTGGTCATGGCTACAAAACCATATCTCCACCCGGCAAGTTCGCGTCTTGCGGCTGTTACTGCAAATTCTGGATGTCCAAGACCTTGGAACTCCAGGTTTACAACCGTACCGCTTGCAGGTACGTCTAAACGGATTGCGTTAAAGCCGTAACTGTTTGGCGCGCGCATTGGGGAAATCCTATACCAGTCACTGCGTCCATCGGTAGTGAAGGCGGTGGCAAACTGGTCGGAGTTTGCGAAAGGCGCGTTTACTTCACGTACGCGAGGCAAATCCCATGTTAAAAATCGTCTGCTTGCATCAAAGACTTCGTTATTAAACTGTTCTTGAGTGATATCTGTGTAGCGGATATACGCCGCCACTATATCTTGCTGTAGGCCTTGCACACCCTGACGGTTTAACCGTCCGGCTATGGTTGAGCCATGCAGATACGTCCAGTATTCAAACAGCATAGGGGCGGACCACTGTACGGTTGGGTGCAGGAATCCTCTATGAGTATTGTTCATGAATAGTTGTCCATGATGTTCCATATAGAACCAGCCCGGATACATTTGCCATACTTTGTGCTGGGACTGTATTTCGCCCAAAGAACCGACTCCCGGTGCGCCAGGTGTGTTGTTGGTTACATTAATTGGGTACTCGATACGGCTCATAGCTTGGAATGCGTGCCCAATCTCATGCACAAATGTTGGGAAGCGGTATGGCTCAATAGTTACTGTGGAACCCGGCCAATAACGGGCTGGGCGTGATGGTACTAAGCTTTGCCATATGGTGCCAATGCGGTTATCGCCGGAACCTGTTGTTCCGCCACTGGCATGCCATGCGTTTCTGTAGTCAATGAAGGAAATCATCCTGTGGGTATCCCAACGGTGGCGGTTGTCCGGCTGCCTTCTTGGGCTAATTCCGGCTGCCCTTTCTGGGTTTGCCCAGCCAATATCGTCACGGATGAACTCGAAAATCCTGTCATGGGCTTCGGCTATTTCGTCCATTGGAAGGAATCTGTTGGTGGCGTCTACGCCAGTGTAAGGTGCTGTGCTTGGGCCACCGTTTAGCCATGTGCCGGTATTTTCCCAGAAGATGATAAAATGTTCTGTAACAATGCTGTGGTATAGGCTCCAACGGGCATCTGGGTCGTAATCCCTAACGAAAGTATTGCCAATGACACCACCCAGGCTTCCCGGTGGAAGGAATGTGATTTTTTCAAGTCCCCATTGGCTCTCATCCATTATAAGGTCAATTGCATCCTGCAGGTTGTTTATGGCGGCTGTTATAGCGGCGTCCGTAGGCGCGGTTTCGTCAACTACGTCTTGCGCTGCCGATATCGCTTGCGCAATTACATCCATAACAGTTTGCATTACCCAGAACCTGTTTGCGTATATATCGTCACCGTACGCACTTACATAGGTGTCGTCAACAAGGGCCTGCGCATAAGCGATAAGGGCTACAAGCTCGTCTATACAGGCTGCCGTACCGTAAGAACCCAGGGTTCTTGCAGCTACAAATTGAATAAGGGCGTTTTCAAGCGCGTATCTGGCATTTACAATATCGGTTGTTGTTACAGGCGATGCGTTAAGTGCCGGGCGAAGTGTTGCCCTGGCTGTTGCCACTGCCTGAAGTAAAGCATCCATCGTGGAACGGTTTACCCAATAAACACTGTCCAATACATCCAGTCCATCTGCGCTAACTTCTGTTGGGAGGTTGAGTATGCCTTGTGCATATGCGATTAAGGCATCTAGCAAATCCCATTCGGTAGAAGGGGCGGGCCAGTTTTCGCCACGGAAATTAAATGTTCTTTGGTTGTTAAGCGGCAACCCGCTTACACTATAAGCTGTTCCTTCAAATTGGATGTTAAGACCTGCACCGCCAAGAAGTACCGCGTCGGCGGGCTGTGCCAATTGGAGTCTTGTAATGTTTCCTGTGGTATTTGAACCGGTTTGCACTAATTCGATAACTTCGCCTGCCTGTATCACGCTAAAGTTATCAACATTACCGGCAGCGGCAAGATTCGTAAGGTCAACATCTTCTGTCCATCGGATGAAAATGGTGTTTGTAGCTGCATCAATCCATACATCTTCCATTATAGAATCATAACGTACATCAGGAATGACCCTGTATCTGTAATGATTCAGGCGTCCGGTCGCGTTGTTGGCACCGGTTGGACGCAGCTGATTAACATACATTATTGCGCCTGACCCGGGGTTCATTTGCCATGGCTCTAGGAAATATAAACCACCGCCGGTTGCGGCTTCGCTGTAACGGGTGGATATTACCATTGGATTGTCGGGGTCTCTTAGCGTCATGCCCAGGTTGGCAATTTGCATATAACGGCCTTGTACACCTACAAAGTACCAAAGTTGATATACGTCGGTGTCGTCAAAATGTCTTCCTCTGACAACAGGAATAGGCTCTGGTGAAGGTACATCGTCCGGGTTGATAATACCAAATGAAATGCCGCCATAATGGCGTCCTTGGCCGTTAGGGTCAGCAAACACGCCCGGCAAAAAGTGCTGTGCGCCATAGCTGTTGCCAAAACGAAGGTCATATGGGCCGCCCAAACTGTCAAAGCCATCACCTGATGAAGTGATATTGTGAACGATTTTGTAACTGCCGTCAGGCATTTCAAACTCTTGTGGAGTTACAACAAAACGGCCGCGGCCTTGCTGGTCACCATTGTTAAACCAGTCAAACCATGTGTTTAGCTGTATGCCATACATACTGCCTGTCCACATTTGATAACCCATAACGTCAAAAATCTGGAAGTGGTGGCCGCCGCTGTAAGGGCGATTACCTGTTGTGGGTGCCATTCTGTGGGCGGGGGAATTGAAGGCTGTTGGTATGCCGCCTTCTGTGCCAAGAAGTGTGGGCTCTACATGCCACATTGAATCAAAACGATAGCGAACAGTTGTAAGATCTTGATTCGCGCCTCTGTTGGGTACAAACACCCTTGGTGTGCGCGTGCCGCGGAAGGTGCTTGGAGCCGGGCGATTCCACGCGGAGTTTGCTACGCCGGCATAAGGCTGGGAAAGAGACTGCGGGAAGTCTTCTGAAAGAAGGAAGGAAGCCGCCAGCGCATAAAATTCCGGATGATAAGCTTCCAATGCTAAACGGCCTGTAGGCTGCGCATTGTTCTGTGTTCTGGTGTTAAACCAAATTTCAAATAGTCCGGCAAACATCTCGCCTCTGTTGTTGCGGAAGGTGCTGCCAAAGCCGGGGTTAAACCAGTCTTGATCTTGCACTTCTGCAAAATAACGGGAAAGACGGCTTGCGATATCCCGGAAGAAATCACGGATTTCAGGATCCGGTGAGTTACTTGCAAGATACAGAATAGCAAAAGCGTCAACAGCATGGCCTATTTCGTGATTTATTGTGTTTACGCTTGCCATTCCACCCGCGGCGTTGGTGAAGTTGTTACGTCCGCCATATCCGGCTGCGGGAGAGCTGCCAAATGGTCTGGCCCTAAATTCAGGCATAAACACAGCATTTTCGCCGGGGCCGCTTAGTATTTTGTTAAAACCATGCCTTTGCAATGACTGTGTGATGATACCGTTTAAGAAATCAGACTCCACATCATCATAATAAAGGGTATGCTCAAGCATGATTCTAAGTCTGTTGGCATTTGCGCGGGCTTGATTTCTGGTCAAAGCTTCCGATGCACGCAGATAAAAACGCGTGTATTGGCCGGGGTTTGCGATAGAATCATAAACAGGCGCAATCCATTGATAATATGGAATGTAAAGAACGTCATAAACTATATCCGTGGTGCTGATTGTTCCGCCGCCTGCATTAGCATGTATCGGCAGTGGCTCCAGTACTTGCAATTGCATATCAAAAGGAGCAGGGTTGCCGTTCCATGCATAAATACCTTCCACGGGATCCCAATCAAAAATACCAAGAGGGTCGTTGCTTACATCATAATTAAGCCAATCATAAAATAGCGGAGCATTGCTGCCCGGGTGGTTAAATTGATTGATTTCAAACTTGTCCCACCAGTATTCCCAGTCTTCTATTCTAATGCTGCTCATAAATGTATGAGGGTTGGCAACCGGGAATTCATAATACATTGCAATTTCTATACCCACTTCTTGTCCGTCAATTGTAAGGCGGAAATTTTCCGGCCTTCTAATCGCATTTTGTTCGTGGCTTATGGTGGTGTCGAATGCCATACGGTTTCTCCACCGTACATCAATCCAACCCATTTCAATCATGCGGATGCTTAAAATGTCCGCAGAATGGGTTATAAATTCCGGCTTTGTAACCGGGCCAACAGCCGTGCTAAACACAGCGGTACCAAGTACGTATGACGCGTATGGGTGTGCGCCAACTCTTAGCCAATTGTCTTCGTCATCGGCAGCAATTGTATATACCGGGCCTGTTGCGCCGTCTATAGCTACCCATGGGCCTGTTGCAGATGCGCCTCTATACCATTGCAGGGGCACGTTTTCTATCGCAACCGGGTTACCGGGGATGTCAAATGTTATAGTACCGGCTCCCAAGGAACTTAGGACTTCTGTATTGCCGTCCAAAAGTTGTATATCGCCGATAGAAACAAGAGACGCAGGAACATCGTGTGGTGTACCCGCATTAATTACAAACCACAAGTTAGGGTCGTTCCACCAGTTGGGGTTTGTAAGGTCGACGCGTGGCATTGGCATGTTTGTATTAAGGCTGGCCGGCCTCATGGCTCTAGGGCCGCCAAACTGCTCAACGCTTGCGTCGTTGTATACATAAAGCAAAGCATAATAACCATTTGGTAAGCGAACTGCACGCCACATCCAAGCGTCATCTACATGACTGGGGCCGTGGTCACGGTCTGCCCAGACATTAACTGCCCAGCCGGGGTTATCAATAGCAGAGTCGATAAGCCTGTTACGGCTTATTGACATAATACCGTATCCAACTTGCGGCCCGCGGTTATGGACAAACCCTAAAAGTGCGTTGCGGTTAATGGCAGCCGGGAATTTGCCATCTTCGCCCAACAGTGGCTCGGTGGTTATATTACCAAAAATACGATGCTGTACATCTGTTGCAGGCTCCATGCGTCTAAACTCACCAACACCGCCATTTACCGGATTAGATGATGCCAAGCGCACAACAAAGTATTCGCCATCATCAAAGGCATACCGCCTGACAGGCATGTCAATTGTCACGTACAGCCCGGTATCAGGTGTAATAACAATTGTCCTATAGGTTGTATCAAGGGTTTGATCCGCAATAAAATCTGCCCTATAATTTAAATCACGCCCATTTTCCCATGTTATCATCTCTGGGGTGATGTCGTGATATAACAGAACAGTTTCACCATCATTTATGTGGATTTCGATCCCTCTTAGATCCAGCATATCAAAAACCGCATATTCCATGAATGCAGGATATGCATAAAGTTCAATTTCAGATACGTGGGGCAAAACTAAAAGAGGCGTATCATAATCCGGTGCATATAGCTCACCTTCATCGACTGCCCCCTCTTCTACTAACAATTCATTTGTATACTCTTCATCTGTATACTCTTGACTTTCTTCACAATCAAAAAAGTCGATAACAAAACACTGACTTACATCCGAAGAATGCCTGTAACCATCTTCGGTATTATCCCCAAACGCCAGCACCGGCATTGCGGGAATGGATGTAAGTACCATTGCACATACGATAATAAAACTCAACAAACGTCCCACCAATTGTTTTCTTCTCACGTTAAACTCCTTCCTTTGTCATAACGACAATAAACACTTGAGACTGGGCAAAATGCAACTTCCAAAATCTAATCGTTTAACCTCCAATCATAAAAATACACTAGGCACCTTTGCTGCTATTGTAATTTTCTAAATCTAATCGTTTAACTTGCCATCATAAAAAAATATGCACATAAGCAAAGACATAATATCACATAAAAATTTGGGAATCAACACCTGTTCATATTTTTTATGGGAAATTGCTTTCAAGTTGAGTTCACACTTAAACAAACGCCAATTTCCTGCTTCACAAAATTATTTTTTCGTGATACAGTAAATACAAAGAAAGGTGAGTGGAGCTGTATGCAAACAGAAATCAATGCATTAGAGAAACTACTATGGGAATTTGGTCTTAAAGACGCGGTTAGCGGTATTCAAGTTGCAGAAGCAGAAGGGCAGGAAAACCCTGCATTAATATGTGTTGTTACAAAGGGCAATAGCGCAAAAATTATAGCTACTGTGTTTAATGAGTTCGATTACTTTCCCAAGTATGTAGTTATTCGGGAAAGGTTTCAGGAAGCTTTTCCGAATGTAGAGGTTAAATATTTGATTTAGGCTGGCACGAAGCTCTTTAAAAGAACGGTGCGTTCGCCATTTTTAGCAGGCGTAATACTATAGCCACCCATCCCCGCAGGAATAAATGCCGACCGCCCTGCGGGAATTTCTGTTGTAAAATCGCCCGTGGTAATAACGGCACAGCCCTCCACACATGTGAAAATGGAGAATGCACCTGGGTCAGATTCCTCGGCTAACGAGTTGGCCAGTACATATTTTATAATGGCAAAGTACTGATTATTAATGGCATGTATTAATTCGTTCCTGCCTTTTTTAACGCTTTGCCCGGTAACGACGGACTTAGAAAGTTTGCTGTCGAAATCTGTAACGGCAAGTGCGTCATTTATGTGCAAAGGGCGGGGCTTTCCGCCCAAACCAAGCCTGTTGTAATCATATAACCGATACGTGATATCTGAATTTTGCTGAACTTCTGCCACCATGGCCCCGGGTGTAAGCGCGTGAACAAGCCCGGCGGGGATGTTAATAATATCGCCAGTCGCAACGGGCAAGTATTCCATACAGGCCTCTACAGTGCCGTTTGCAAATGCGTTTGCAAGTGCTTCGCGGGTGACATCTGATTTTAGGCCAATTATCAAATGCCCGTCATCCGGCGGTGCAATTACATACCACATTTCGTTTTTACCGCAGTCCAAGCCGCCTTTTAACATGGCATAATCGTCGTCTGGGTGCACTTGAATAGAAAGAACATCGTTTGCATCGATTATTTTCACCAATAGCGGAAAACGATTGCAATTTTCCAGACGTGTACCAAGAATTTTTCGCCTGTCTGTGTCAATGTAGGCGTCAAAACTAAGCCCTGCCAGCGGACCATTTTCGATTACGCTCATTTCTTGTGGCCGGCAGGAAATATCCCAGCTCTCCCCTACTTTGTCGGATGGTAGCTGCCTGTCAAATATTTGTGCAAAGCGCGTTCCGCCCCAAATCATTTCTTTATAAATTGGCTCAAAAATTATCGGATATAGCAAGTTTATCAGTCCTTGTCTATTATAATGGTGCACTGCCCCAAACGCAAATATACAGGACGGGAATTTTTTTGTCAAATAGGCGGTAAAAAGCGGCTCCGCCGCTTCCCGGAGGAAGCGGCGGAAATTGCGTAAGCAATTTCCTAGCATAAAAAAAACCGTGCAATGCACGGTTCTTGCGGGCTTTTATGTATCTAACCCCAAGCTTACCATTATTGCACGGTTTATTTTTTTCATCATTTTGTCATCGATGCGGCATATTTTTTCTCTTAGACGTTTTTTGTCAATTGTGCGAATCTGCTCTAAAAGAATTACAGAGTCTTTTACCAATGTAGAACTTACAGACTCAATTTCAATATGCGTTGGCAGCTTGGCTTTGTTGATTTGGGACGTAATGGCAGCACAAATTACTGTTGGAGAATATTTGTTGCCCACATCATTCTGGACAATCAAAACTGGGCGTACCCCCCCCTGCTCCGAGCCTATCACCGGGCTCAAATCTGCATAAAATATATCTCCTCGCCTTACCTGTAGCACTTAATCACCTCTCTTATTTTGTATCTCAATTATTACCAGCGGTAAAGAGTTTTATACATACACCCGTGGCACTCTTTTTCCAATACCGCATAGTATTTCATAACTGATTGTACCTACTATTTCCGCTAAATTATCTGCACACACTCCTTCCTCACCCATCATTATAACGGGGTCGTTGGCATTTACATTTTGTATATCTGTTATGTCTACCATGCATTGATCCATACAAACCGCGCCTGCAACCGGCGCAAATTTTTGGCCAATTATAACTTTGCCCCCATGCGAAAGCCGTCTGGGATACCCGTCTGCATAGCCTATGGGAAGTACAGCTATTTTTGTTTTACGGGTAGTTTTATAAATATGGCCGTAGCTTATGCCAACATTTTCATCAAGTTCTTTTACCATGCTAACCCGCGACATTAGGCGCATGACGGGTTTTAGACCAAGCGGGGCGCAATTTCCCGCCATTTGAGCCGAAGGTGGATAGCCATACATCATAATGCCTAAACGTACAGTATTCATAAAAAAAGATTCAAAATTTGGCGTTAGCATATGCGAAAATGCTCCAGAGTTTGCGATATGCCTTTCTGCGATATTAAGGCCGCGTTTTTCTAGTTCGCTAAGCACCCATTTGAAACGTGACAATTGCTCGAACATAAACCCGGTTTCAATTTCGTCGCTGGTGGCAAGATGTGTATAAATTCCAGCAATATTAATATTAGCGTTTTGGGCGATTTGGCATATTTGATTAACACTTGTAAGCGTAGGTAAAAAACCCAACCTGCTCATACCCGTATCAATTTTTATATGTACTGTTGCCTGTTTCGACAAGCGTGAAGCTTGTGCAGCCAGTTCTTTAGCACCACAAAGGGAAAATACCGTTTGTGTCAAATTTAAACGTACAACCTCATGTAGTAAGGGTTCGGGAGTAAAGCCCATAATCAAAATAGGCGCGAAAATTGCGTTTTCACGAAGCATTATACCTTCTTCACATATGGCAACCCCCAACGAGTTTACGCCGCCGTCAAGCATTGTACGGGCTACAGGTACTGCACCATGCCCATATGCATCGGCCTTTACAATACCCATAATGCGTGTATTTGTTGGATTATTCAACTTGATAATATTTAAGTTGTGCGCCAAATTAGAGAGGTTAATCTCTGCCCAAGCTCTTCGGTACGTCATATGTACAACCCCTTGCCTAAATTGTAAATAACGCGTCGTCTAGTTCAATATTAATCTCGATTACATGATATGTAACAACTATTCGTTCTGCGCCATCTTGGTCTAACACAACTAATTTTACAGGAAGAAGGGTCGTGTTGTCTACCCATAATCGCGAAATTGTTAAATATGGATGATTTCCAGGCACAGTTGCCTCAAAAACTGTGCGTAATCCCTGCTCCATGTCTGATACACTAACAGAAATTTCGGCACATTGCAAATAATTTTTAATAAAATTGGTTAAAAATATTTCACTACGTTCTGGCGTTTCCGGAACTTGTAATGAAACACTTCCACTTACACGGCTATTAAATTGAACTATCTGCTGCCCATCGGAGGCAGTAACACTGCCCGCAACATGAGAAGGGCCTGTTACTTCTACACGATATTCGCCGGTCATCCTGGCATGTTGAGTAATTTCGTATACATTCACACCTTTATTGGAATGATATTCTACCGTAGCAATTGCACGAAATGTTTTTAGTCCAACTAAACTACGCTGGATTTGCTCAAACGCGCTCATTTCTTCCGAATTTTCGATTCCTCGTTCGCTTTGCGCACTGCACGCGGTAAGTAGTATTGCGAATACCGTCATTAGTAATAGTGCAAGTAGTTTTTTCATGTTGTCCTCCAAAATTGTTTTATATATTTATACTGGCGTGGTGCAAGTTTTAGAAGCTGTTTAAAATTTTTCTATTGACAAAATGACATTAGTGTCATAATATATCTATGACGCTGGTGTCAGTGTCATTTGTTGAAAATTGGCAAAAGGAGGGATTCATCATTTCTCGCCCACATTTTGAGAAACAACGTAAAGACAAACTTCGAAAAATACTAGATGCCGCAAGGCTTGTGTTCTGCCGCAAAGGTTTTTTGGCGGTAACAATGCAGGATATTATCGACGAATGCGGAATTAGCCGCGGCGGTATTTATATTTATTTTTCGTCTGTGGATGAAGTTTTTTTAGAAGTTTTAAAGCAGCGCAACAAAGAGAGGTTTTCTAGCATTAGCAAATCTATTCACGATGGCGAGCCGTTTGATAGTGTTTTAGGCAACTATATGTCTAAGCAAAAGGAACGACTTGTTAGCTTCGAAAACAGTTTGTTCCGCGCTTATTGTGAGTATATTTTTTCTAAGCCAAAGGCAGCGGTTCACGCATTTAGGGATGTGCAGTTAAACCATTTGCGCAGCTCGGTTACCAGCATTCTAATGCTAGGGGTTCATCAAAATATTATCAAAGATGAGAACATCGAGAGGCTTGCAAATCACTTTATCGTTACCATAGACGGGCTTAGTGTGCTGGCTTTAAGCTATGCACTTTCGCAAAAAACAATTGACGACCAATTCGCCGTATTAAGCGAAATGGTTGATGAAATTAGAAACTAGGAGGTATTTTATGTATCAACAATCAAAAACAGCACGTATTACCGGGACGGCACTACTAGCCGCGATTATTATTATGCTTCAAACAACGGCCACATTTATAAGACCAGGGCTTATTCCCATAAACCTTGTGCTTCCTGCCATTGTAGTAGGTGCGGCTATGTATGGGGCAAAAACAGGCGCGTTTTTGGGCATGTGCTTTGGCGCGGTTGTGCTTATGAGCGGCATAACTGGAACAGCACCGATGTCAACCATGATGTGGCTTGCAAACCCCATACTAATGACTATTGTCACGTTGGGCAGGGGGGCGGCACTGGGATATGTTGCAGGTGTGGTTTTCGCGTTGTTTTCTAAGAAGAAACAACAAGATGGTGTTCTTGCCGCTGCAATTGCCGCACCAATTGTAAACACGGGTATTTTTCTTGCGGCACTCATTTTCTTGTTCCGCGACACACTTGTTCATTTTGCGGGGGACACAAATATACTTTACCATGCCTTTATTGTTATGGCCGGCACAAATTTCATTATTGAATTGTTCATCAATATAGGTTTGGTGTCTGTTATTGTACGGATACTTGATTCTATAAGAATCACAAGAAAAGGAGCATTGCATGGTTCTGGGAATTGATGTTGGCGGCTCTACAACAAAAATTGTAGGGCTAAAGCCAACGGGGGAATGTATCGGGATGATGCAAGTTGAAGCAGGCGACCAGGTAACATCTGCATTTGGCGCGTTTGGTAAATTTACGTCGGCATATAAGCTGTCAATAAATGATATTAGACAAATTGTTGTTACCGGCGTTGGTGCATCGTACTTGGATGCGGGTATGTACAATATTCCTACAAAACGTGTAAATGAATTTTTGGCAATAGGCCTTGGCGGACTAAAAATGGCAAATTTAAGCGAAGCAATTATTGTTAGCGTGGGGACAGGTACAGCTCTTGTGCGGGCCACTGGGGACAGTATCACCCACGTTGGGGGTAGCGGCGTTGGCGGCGGAATGTTGATTAATTTGGCAGAACGCTTTGCCGGCGCACATAGTTTTGCAAGCATCACAAGCCTTGCCGACAACGGAGACTTAGGCAAAGTAGACCTTAGGCTAAGCGACATTTCGCAGACCGCAATAGGCAATTTGCCGCCTGGCACCACAGTTTCTAACTTGGGTAAAATACAGGATACGGCTACCCCGGCGGATATCGCGCTGGGGTTAATCAATATGATTTTCGAAAGTATTGGCATGATGGCGGTTTTTGCAACGCTTAACGATACGGTAAAAAACATTGTACTTATCGGGTCATTATCAGTAATAGACCAAGCGGCAAGCGTATTTGATACTTTATCAAAACTTCATCCAAATAACCACTTTCACATACCAGAAAATGCAATTTTTGCAACGGCAGTTGGTGCGGCGTTATCGGAGATAATTAGCTGAAAATTAGCTGAAAAATACTTTTTAAACATTAGCACTTTGGGCAATCCTTTCATATATTATATTATGCAAGCTGTAGCTTGACCAAATTTGGTCAAATTACAGCTTGTACACCTTTATTGGTCAAATGCTTGACTTTTAACCAATAAAGGTTTAGCATATGAAAGGAGTATTTTATATGAGCAGGTTTGGGAGGAATAAAGCTATGTACTGTGTCATTATGGGCGACATAATAAATTCTCGTAGCCTGGATGATGAAGTTAGGGAAAAGGTAACACAAGCTGCAAAAATCGCCTTTGACCAGATTAATTCAAGATATCGTGGCTCTTTTTTGGCCAATTTAGGCCTGGTACGTGGGGATTCTTTCGAGGGGATACTGCTTGCCCAGCATTGCGCGCCCCAGATAATGCAAGACATTATAAAAACATTTTACAATATAGAAAAAACCATGGTACGCATAAGCGTTGTAATGGGGCAGCTAACCGTAACCTCGCCAGACCGTAACGAGGTTGACGGCCCTGCCTTTGTAGACGTACAAGCCGCACTGGCCCAAATTAAGGAGCGCGGCAGCAAGCATTGGATGCAGGTTTCTTTTGACGCGGGCATTTTGGGGCAGTCCCTTATTAGCAGCCAGCTAGGGCTGATAACCGCATTAACAGAAGGCTGGACAGACAAACAGCGGGAGATTTGTTGGACTGCCGAAGAAATAGAAGGGCATGAAGCATACCCAAAGGAGACAAAAAAACAAGAGTTATATAGATTGGTTGCAAAAAAACTGGATAGTACACCAGCTGTTATAAAAAAACAAATGATTGCCGCCTCATATGAAGCGTACCGTCATGGCTGGGACGGGATTGAGTCTTATCTGATGGAGATTGACGAACATGTAGATAAAAGCAAGAGTGTTATCGAAGAAAGCTATATTCCATATTTGAATATGGGGCAACGCAAGCTTAACCAACATAATTTTTATGAGGCTCTACTTTTGCTTAAAAAAGCACTTTCAATGGCAAAAAATATTTTAGGTGAAAATAATTTGCAGCTTGCTCCAATCTACACATACTTAGCAAATGCGTTCACAAAAACGGCGAAATATCAGGATGCAGAAAATATGATTAAAGCCTCATTTGAGTTGCAAAAAGCACACCCAAAAACAGAGCGATATATCGAAACACTAATAGAACAAGCAGACCTAGCTTATAATAAATTAGAGTATGCCAATGCAAAAACAATACTACTAGAAGCCATAGCTATTGCCAGTGATTTATTAAGTAATACACACCCACTTTGGAGGACGTTATTTAACAATCTTGCTGTAGCATTTTATGAGATGGAGGATTATGAAACAGCGTATACGTATTATATGAAGGCACGAGAACATATATCAAGCCCTCTAATCGAATACGCAATTACTCTCTCTAATCTTGTAGTATCTTTCTGGCGTGCATCTAAATTTACGGACGCAAGAGAATATGCAGAAGCAGCTTTGTGCATTTTCGAAGAAAATTTACCGCCAAATCATAAATATATCACTGATGCCAGGCGGCTTTTGAATGATATCGAAGATTCCCAGAAAGGCGGCCAATAGTGACCATCCACCCAATACTAATTTTATTGCTACTAGCCCACGTTATAGGCGACTTTTACCTTCAAACAAAAAATATGGCCGAAAAAAAGAACGAGTCGAAATGGTGGTTATTACGTCATAGCGGGCTATATTCCCTGTGCATGATAGTCATTTTACTTATTGGGGCAGCGGTATCTTGGTACTGGCTATTACTTGTACTGGGGACAAGCCTCTCACACTTGCTAATCGACTATCTAAAAAGATACATCCCGAAGAAACCCTTCGTCATAGACCAGTTGCTTCACATAACAATTATAATTTTGCTATGGTGGTTATGGGGCCAGTACGCAACAATGCGGGAGTTTAGCACCCTCCAAACGGTATTGAATATGTTTGGGCGTTCACCAACCGCCAATGTCTTAACACTGCTGGGACTAATGATAATCCTAAAACCCGTCGGGCTGCTAATAGAAAAAGGCGAAGTATGGAATTTTAACAAAACTCCTACAACCCCAGACGAAAACCAAAAAGGCGCGGGCAAAATGATAGGCTACTTAGAGCGGATAATAGTCTTTTTTCTGCTGATTAATAACCAGTTTGGGGCAATAGCCTTTGTGCTAACGGCAAAATCTGTAATGCGCTTCCCCGAAATAGGCAAAAGCAACAATGCTTCTTCGCTGGTAGAATTCTATATTATAGGTACACTGCTAAGCATGACATCTGTGTTTATCGTAGCTTTTTTGCTGGGGCTAATTAGATAAAGGTGTGCTGCAACACCTCTAAATAATCATCCCTGAAAAGGGCTGTACCCATTACAAAATTGGTAACGCCCAGCGGCAGTAATTCATGCACCCGTTCTGCATTTACATTGCCGTCTATACATAACGAAAACCCAAATTCCCCTGCCAATTTGCCCAAAACTTTGAGTTTATCCACTGTGTACTCTAAAAATGGCTGGCCTGCAAAGCCAGGGTTAACAGTCATTGCCAGCACATGTCCGCAAAGTGGCAACAATTCTTTTACCATTTCTACAGATGTGCCGGGGTTAATGGCAATACCGGGTACAACGCCCATTTCTCGTATAACAGAAAGGGTACGCGCCGGGTGATTGTCTGTCTCTGGGTGGAAAGTGATGATATCAGCACCCAAGTCGCAAAAAAGTTTAATATGGCGTGCCGGGTCGTTTATCATAAGGTGAACATCTATAGGTATATCTGTTGATTGCTTTACGGTTCTAATAATTTCTGTTCCGCAGCCAAAGTTTGGCACAAAGCTGCCGTCCATTACATCTATATGAAAATAATCTACACCGGCGTTTGTGAGCTTAACTATATCGTTTTTTAATTCACCATGATTTGCGCACAACACGCTTGGGTGAATTTTTGCGCGTATCATGAACTTACAGACGCCTTGTACGCGCCCGCCTCTGGGAATTGGCTCATTTCAATTAGCATATCTACGCGGTCGGCATGTCTGCCGCCTTCAAATTCAGTTGATAGCCAGGTTTCAAGTATCATTTTTGCATTTTCGGTTGCAATTACTCTTGCACCAAACGAAATTGCATTTGAGTTATTATGCAAACGCGACATATACGCGGTGTAAGCGTCGGTGCAATTTACACAACGCACCCCAGACACGCTGTTGGCTGCAAGCGAAATACCAAAACCCGTGCCGCATATCAAAACAACACGGTCGTACTCGCCTTTGGCAAGCTTATCTGCTGCCAAGCGTCCGTAAATTGGATATTCTGCACGAGTGGCATCATGTGGACCTAGGTCTTGTACGTCGTGACCCAAAATCTGCATGTACTCTTGTAATTCTTTTTTCATTTGATAGCCAACATGGTCGCTGGCCATGGCAATTTTCAACTTATTAATCATACATATCTCCTTTTATATCGTTTTCAGTAAAAAAGTAATCTGTGTTACAAAAATGGCAGTGTACATTCGCGCCGCCATCTTCCTCAAAAATTTGCTGCAGTTCATCGGGGCTTATGCTTAGCAAGGCCTTTTTTGTTTTTTCCTGCGAACAGTTACAATAAAACTCTGGATAGATTTTTTCATGTATTACAAGGTTATAGTCGGCAAAAATCATATTTAAGATATCCTCGATGCTATTGCCTTCTTCAAGCAAGGTTGTGATGGCCGGGAATGTTGGCAAAAAATTTTCTAGGTGAGATATAATTTCTTCGCTGGCAAAGGGCATTAGCTGTATTATATAGCCGCCAGCCTGTTTTATGCTATGGTCTATATCTACCAAAACCCCAAGCGCGACAGAAGATGGCGTTTGTTCGCTAACAGCAAAATAATAGGTAATATCTTCTGCAATTTCGCTGGAAACAAGCTCGACCTGGCCGGATACAGGCTCTTTTAGCCCCATATCTTTTGTTATTGTCAAAACCCCTATTCCAACTGCGCCTCCAACATCCAGTTTGCCTTTAGAATTTTTGGGCAAGCTAATATGCGGGTTTAAAGCATAGCCTTTTACACGGCTTTTATTGTCCGCAACCACAACAATGCCGCCGATAGGCCCGCTTCCGCGGATATCTAACGTAATAATGTCGGTATCGTTTTTTAAAGTCGCACCCATCATAGCGGCGGCGGTAAGGGTGCGGCCCAATGCAGCGGATGCTACTGCTGTAGTTTGGTGGCGTTTTTGTGCTTCGCTTACTAAATTTTTAGAGTTTGCGGCAAAAATACGTACACTTCCACTACCTGCAGTTGCCCTCAAAATATAATCTTGCATAAATCACTAGCTCCTTGTACAAAATTCTTCACACTTTATGGTAAACTTATGTTATAATTGCTATGAACAAACCAAATTTGAAAGGATGATGAGAGTGCAGGTAAAATTTTCAGAGGAGGAATTTCTTAAGTTAAAAAATTATTTGGTGCCTTACAACTGCGCGTTAATAAATATGGAAACAAGAGTAAATATTTTGTTGGAAGATTTCAAAAATTTGCAAGAATCTAATCCTATTGAACATGTAAAATCGCGTCTTAAGTCGCCGGAAAGCATTGCAGAAAAGCTGCACCGGCGCGGTTTTGAAATTACTGCCGACAGCGCGATAAAAAATTTATTTGACATTGCCGGGATACGAATTACTTGCGCGTATTCCAAAGATATTGCATTTTTGGCCGATATTTTCCGTAAGCAGCAAGATGTCAGCGTCATGTACGAGCGGGACTACATTACTAAGCCAAAAGCTACAGGGTATCGCAGCCACCACATTGTAGTGGAAGTCCCAATATATTTAACATCCGAGACTAAGTTTATACCCGTAGAAGTTCAAATTCGCACCCAGGCAATGGACTTTTGGGCGTCGCTGGAACATAATGTGCGCTATAAATATGACAATGAAGTGCCTGATTCGGTAAGTGCAGAGCTGGTTGCCTGTGCGGAAGAAATTGCCGCGCTGGATAGCCGGATGTATGTGTTGCATGAGAAGATGAAAAATATGTGAAACCGGGTTAAAATAACCCGGTTATCACACCATTTTCATCAATGTCTATATTATTTGCCGACGGTACTTTTGGCAACCCCGGCATGGTCATGATATCCCCAGCCAGTGCAACTACGAAGCCCGCACCAGCAGATAAGCGCACCTGGCGAATTGTAATTGTAAAATCTGTGGGCGCACCCAGTAGCTTCGCATTGTCGGAGAAAGAATACTGGGTTTTTGCTATACATATTGGTAGTTCTTTGTAGCCGAGCTTTTCTAAATTACGGATTTGTGTTGCGGCTTCCGCAGTTAGATTAATGCCGCTTGCGCGATAAACTGTTTTTGCCACGGTTTCGATTTTTGCTTTAAGGGATTTGCTTGTTTCATAGGTATGCTTTACTTGCGACGGGGTTTCAGCCTTTGCCAAAATGACTTTTGCAAGCTCGATGCCGCCTTCGCCGCCTTTAGCATGTACTTCCGACATTTCGCAATCTACGCCAAGTTCTTTTGCGGCATTGCGAACACATTCAATTTCCGCTGGAGTATCTGTAGGGAATTTATTGATGGCAACTACACATGGCAGGCCATAGTTTTGCGTAATGTTTTCAATATGGCGTACAAGATTAGGCAAACCTTTTTGAAGTGCGGCTACGTCTTCTTGACCTAAATTGGCCCGCTCTACCCCACCATGATATTTTAATGCGCGAATTGTAGCTACAAGCACAACTGCACTTAGGGAAATTCCCATTTTGCGACATTTAATATTTATGAATTTCTCTGCGCCTAGGTCTGCGCCAAAACCGGCTTCGGTAACTACGTAGTCGCCAAGTTCCATTGCAAGGCCGGTTGCAACCATTGTGTTGCAGCCGTGGGCAATGTTAGCGAATGGCCCGCCGTGGATTATTGCAGGGGTGCCTTCCAGCGTTTGCACCAGATTTGGATCAAAGGCTTCTTTCAAAAGTGTAGCCATTGCACCCTGGGCCTGCAAGTCGCCCGCGGTTACGGGTTTGCCGCCATAGGTATAGCCAACCACTATGCGGGACAGGTTTTCTTTAAGGTCTATAAGGCTTTTTGACAGGCAGAAAATTGCCATTACTTCCGATGCGGCGGTTATGTCAAAGCCGTCTTCGCGCGGGGTGCCGTTGGCCTTGCCGCCTAAACCGTTAGTCATGAAACGTAGTTGACGGTCATTCATGTCAATAGAACGGCGGAATGTTACCTGACGTGGGTCAATGCCAAGCTCGTTCCCTTGCTGGATATGATTGTCCAACAGCGCGGCAAGCAAGTTATGCGCGGCTGTAATTGCGTGTAAGTCACCTGTAAAATGCAGGTTTAAGTCTTCCATTGGAATAATTTGAGCATGTCCGCCGCCTGCGGCCCCGCCTTTTACGCCAAAAACCGGCCCAAGCGAAGGCTCGCGTAAGCAAATAACTGTTTTTTTGCCAAGCTTAGCAAGTGCGTCACCCAAACCTACAGAAGTTGTTGTTTTCCCCTCGCCCGCTGGGGTTGGGCTTATTGCGGTTACAAGAATTACCTTTGCCGGCGGCTTTGCTGTAGCATTTTTGTACTGTGCGCTAATTTTTGCCTTGTAGTGGCCATATGGCAAAAGTTTTTCTGCCGGAATGTTTAACTTTGCGCCTATTTCTGCAATTGGTTGAATTTTTGCCTCTTGGGCAATTTGGATGTCTGATTTCATTTTAAGGCTCCTTTTTTTAATCTTAGTGTAAATCCTTCATAATCGGTATTTCCATCGCAGTAAATGAAACCTGCTTGTAAACACAGTTGCTTGATGCTGTCAAGGCATTGGCCTTTATGCCAGCCTGCGCCATACGACGTGTTAATTGTTTCTGTTTCTGATAACTTGACACTTATATGAGCAAGGAAAGCATCCGCGGTTTTTTCTGGCGGGATTACTGCGTCCCAAATCCATAGCGATGCTTCAGGTTTTAGCACGCGATATGCTTCATTAATGGCCTGCTGGGCCGTTTGCAAATCCATATACATTAGCGAGTAAAAAAATGTTGCATTATCGAAATAGTTATCAATGAAATTTAGCTGGCATGCGTCCATGACGACTTTCCAGCCTACATCCGGGGACTCAGCAAGTTCATCAGCACGGCGGTCTATTGCCAGCACATTGTTACCGCCAATGCGGGCAATTATGCCTTCGCCACCACCGCCAATATCCAGCACTCTACCAGTAAAAGTTGTAGTGCTTAGATTTATATATTGCTTTTGCGTTTCGTAATATTTATGCATATGTTTTTAATTTGTCTGCAATTAAATTTTTCAAATACTCCACAGCCGTATCTGCCGGCACTTTTTCCGCGAGTGATTTATCTCTTGTGGAAATTTCAACAAGGCCTTCCGCTAAATTTTTAGGACTTACAACCGCCCTAACGGGAACGCCAAGCAAATCTGCATCCGAGAACATGAAACCGGGGCGCACCCCTACCCTATCGTCAAAAATAACTTCGACTCCGGCCTGCTGCAACTCACGATACAGCCTATTTGCGAGTTCTGCCACTTCCGGCTCTTCACTGCGTAACGCACACAAATGCACTTGCCACGGTGCTATGGACATTGGCCAAATTGGGCCGTAATCGTCGTGATAGGCCTCGCAGATGGATGCCGCAGTTCTGCCAACGCCAATGCCGTAACAACCCATAATTGGGTACTGCTCCTGGCCTTCTGCGTCGGTGTAAGTCATGTTCATTGACTCGGTATACTTCGTGCCAAGTTGGAAGATGTTGCCCACTTCTATCCCACGGGAAAGGGTTATACCTTTTTCGCGGCAGCTTGGGCATATCCCGCCTTCCAGTACCTTTGCGAAATCGAAAAATTCTACTTCTCCATAGTCGCGGGCAATGTCAAAACCTTTGTAATGATATTCGTCTTTATTTGCGCCGCATACAAGGTTGCTCTGGCCCTTTAATGACACGTCAAACAGAACAGTTACTTTTTTATTAAGCTCCATTGGCCCCAAATACCCGGCGCAAAGGCCAGAATCTTCTGTGATAGTGGCGGGATAAATGTCGCAGCCTAGGTGACGGGATAGTTTTGTCTCTTGCAAGTCCAAATCTCCGCGCATGAAAACCACAATATAGCTATTGTCAGCCTTGCGCTGGTATACAACGGCCTTGCATGAGCTTTCTTTTTCGGTACCTAAGAATGCGCAAACGTCCTCGATAGTTTTTTGGTTTGGTGTATGGACTAATTCTAGCTGACATGGATTTGCTGCCGGTTGATTTTCTACAATATTTTCAGCGGCTTCGATATTTGCGCGATAGTCGCATTTTTCGCAGATAACCAATAAATCTTCGCCAACTGGGGTCAAAAACATAAATTCGTGTGCAACTTTACCGCCCATCATACCGCTATCAGACGCCACGGACACCACTTGCGGAATGCCACAGCGGGCGTAAATGCGCTCGTATGCCTTATGGCATTGGTCGTAGTATTGCTCTAAATCTTCCTGCGATGTGTGGAACGAGTAGCCGTCCTTCATGGTAAACTCGCGCACACGAATAAGGCCGCCGCGGGGACGTGCCTCGTCACGGAATTTTGTTTGTATTTGATACACCATGAACGGATATTTTGCATAGCTTTGCCCGTATTCGCGCACAAGCTGCAGGCAGGCTTCTTCGTGAGTCATACCCAGCACCATTGGGGTTTTGTTACGGTCTGTCATGCGCATTAATTCGTGATTAATTGCGTCGTATCTGCCTGACTCCTGCCAAAGCGCAGCGGGAAGTACAACGGGGAACAGCACCTCTTGGCCGTCAATCCTGTCCATTTCTTCACGGATAATGCGCTCGATTTTTTGCGTAATCCTGCGAAGCGGCATGTATTGAGAGAATATTCCGCTTGCAACTTGCTTAAGGTAGCCGCCGCGCACCATTATTGCATGGCTGTCTATTGGGCAGTCCACGGGGCGTTCTTTAAAGCGATCACCTACGAGTTTTTCTAGTTTCATTTTGATATCTCCTTTGCCTAAATTTTAACCGAATATACATCATATGCACAGTCAAGTTCATACCCTAATTTTTTTGCAAGCATTAAAGACTCTTTACAGTCTGCGTCCCAGCGCGGGTAAATGTTTCGTTCCATACATTCCAGTACAAGCTTTGCCGCACAAACTGTAGCAAGCCCTTTGCGCTGGAAATTTTCTTTTGTATCTATTTGAATTTCGATACCATCGTTGCAGCTAATGCAGGAGGACGCACCGCTAACCAGTTCGTCACCCTTAAATATGCAATAACCCAGCCCTTTTTCTGCATAATCTTTTGCGGATTCATACAGGCCGTACCATTCCATTGCAACTTCGTCTTTCAAGGTCTGCTGAAACACATTTTCGTCAATATGAACCAATCTATATTCCGGCGAAAAATTATCGATGTACGATTGCAACTTTTCGCGGTCAACTTTGTCCTTATCAAATTTTATCCGATACCGCAAGAATTTTCTTGCATTTTCGAGATAAGTGGACTCTATAATGCTCCCCCATTCTTTATTTTGTGGTATCATTATAAGCCATTTCTTGTCTTTTGGCATATCTTTAACGAGATTTACAGCCGCGCCAGACTTGTAGTTGCCTAAAAAATAACAAAATTCGTCAACGATGATACGAGCGCAAGTGGGGTTTGTTAAGTCATCCACCCATCCACGCCCAATATACCCCTGCAAATATGCAAGCATGGGTACGTCGTTGGTATCGCCAACTATTTTTTGAATTAGACCAGTATTTTCTTTGCTTATTTCAAACATATTTTCAAACCTTTCCTATCAAACTATAAACAGCTAAACCCACCAGCACAATACCCCCAGCAAGCTCTGCTTTAGACTTAAATTTAATCCCAACAAAACCACCAAGCTTTACACCCACTGCCGAAATCACAAAGGTGATGACACCAATCAAAATAATTGCAGGCACAATATTGACTCGTAAAAACGCAAATGTAACACCGGCAGCAAAGGCATCCACACTGGTTGCAAACGCCAGCGGAACCATTGCCATAAACCCAAGTGAAGCCTCTTTGTCGAGTCCTTCTTCCTTTTTAAAGCTACCAATAATCATTTTAACACCCAAAAATAATAAAAGGGCAAAGGCAATCCAGTGGTCTATCGTGGTAATTCTTTCTGCAAAAACTTCGCCGGTAAGAAAGCCGACAAGCGGCATCGCCATTTGGAATGCGCCAAAATACAGCCCAACAATTATAGCATTTTTGAAACGAAACCTGGGCATTGTCAGCCCGATACAAACCGCAACAGCAAAGGCGTCCATTGCAAGTGCTACTGCCAGAAAAAAAAGCTCGACTGCGTTCACTTTATACCGTCCTCCAAATGGGGCTCTGCCCCAAGCCCCGCCGCTCCGCAGGGAACGAATCCCTGCTCCGCTTCCTCGTTTCACTGCGGGGAGCAGCACAGCCGCTCTAAAAGTTTACGAAACCTCATCCTACATTTAATCAATTCTTGCGCCAAATGTCAAAGTATATTTGACAAACCTGCAGAAAATATGTTATATTTCCTCCGGCACCGAATATCGGTGTTCTTTTAGCATGAAAAAAGTAGGAGGTGCATAATGCGTACTAAAATCACACTTGCGTGTCAAGACTGCAAACAACGTAACTACAATACCATGAAAGAAAAGAAAAACCACCCAGACCGCATGGAAATTAAAAAGTTTTGCCGCTTTTGTAACAAACACACAGCGCATCGCGAAACTAAGTAAAGGAGTAGGCTAATGGACGAAAATAAAAAAGAAACAAAGAAAAAAGAAGAAGCCTACAAAGTTCCTTTTCTAACGCGTATATGGCGCACATATTATGCAGAGTTTAGGAAAATTGTTTGGCCTACAAAAGAGACATTGGTTAAGCACACCATTACCGTAGCAGTTGTATCCTTGCTATTTGGTGCGTATATCGCATTGGTAGACGGTATTCTAACAGTTCTGTTTGGGCGTTTTGTCCAACTAATTAGCTAATCATGGCTGCTGTAGAAGGTGCAAAATGGTATGTCGTACACACATACTCTGGTTACGAGAACAAAGTTAAATCTTCCATAGAGAAGATTATCGAAAACCGAAATTTGTACGACTTGTTCGAACAAGTAATCGTCCCTGTTCAAGATGTTATTGAAACTAAAAACGGCGTAAAAAAGACTGCATCGCGCAAAGTTTACCCGGGTTATGTCATGCTAAAAATGATTTTGACCGACGATACTTGGTTTATTGTAAGAAATACCCGCGGAGTTACAAGCTTCGTTGGCCCTGCTTCTAAGCCGGTGCCGCTTACAGACGAAGAAATTATCTCTATGGGTATCGAAATGCCAGATTTCGAATTGGATCTGGAACTTAATGAACTTGTACGCGTAATCACAGGCCCATTCGAAGGCTCTGTTGGTACGGTTACAGACATTAATCACGCAAAAAAGACCGTCACAATTATACTAAGTGTATTTGGACGGGAAACATCAGTAGAACTAGACTATCACATACTTCAACGTATGTAATCATGTGGGAGAGCAATGGCTCGGTAATACCACAAGGAGGAAAATTAAATGGCAAAAAAAATTACGGCTTATGTAAAACTGCAAATTGAAGCAGGAAAAGCCACCCCGGCCCCACCTGTTGGTCCGGCTCTTGGCCAACACGGCCTAAACATGATGGGCTTCTGTAAAGACTTTAACGAGCGCACCAAAAACGACGCAGGCATGATTATCCCTGTTGTTGTAACAGTTTATCAAGACAAGAGCTTCTCGTTTATCACAAAAACACCGCCTGCGGCAAATCTTTTGAAAAAAGCTTGCGGTCTTGACGCGGCAGCCGCCACACCAGGGCCCAACACAAAAGTTGCAACAATTACAAGGGCAGAAGTTCAAAAAATAGCAGAGACAAAAATGGCCGACCTTAACGCCGCCAGTATAGACGCGGCAATTAGCATGGTTTCCGGCACAGCCCGCAGCATGGGCATTGTCGTAGAAGGTTAAGGAGGTTTGACATATGGGTAAAAAATATATTGATAAAGCAAAACTTGTAGACAAAACAATGCTGTACGATACAGCAGACGCAATTGACCTGGTGCAAAAAACCAGCATAGCCAAGTTTGACGAAACTGTAGAGGCGCATCTTCGCCTGGGCGTAGACTCCCGCCATGCAGACCAGCAAGTTCGCGGTGCGGTAGTATTGCCGCACGGAACAGGTCGTACCGTTCGCGTACTTGTATTCGCAAAAGGTGACAAAGCCGCTGAAGCAGAAGCCGCCGGTGCAGATTTTGTTGGCGCAGAAGACCTTGTTGCAAAAATCCAAAACGAAAACTGGTTCGATTTTGACGTTATTGTAGCCACTCCAGATATGATGGCTCTTGTAGGCCGCATAGGCCGCGTTTTGGGTCCAAAAGGGCTTATGCCAAACCCAAAAGCCGGCACAGTTACCGCAGACGTTACAAAAGCAATTGAAGATATCAAAGCCGGTAAAATCGAGTACCGCTTAGATAGAAACAATATCATCCACGTACCAATTGGCAAAGTTTCCTTTGGTACAGAAAAATTACAAGACAATTTCCAAACACTAATGTCTGCAGTTATTAAAGCAAAACCATCTGCCTCCAAAGGTACGTATCTAAGAAGCGTAACCCTTGCAAGCACAATGGGCCCTGGCATTAAAGTTAATGCAGCTAAATTGACGGAATAGTAGATGATATGCAAAAATGGCGGTCAGTAGTGGCCGCCATTTTTATAGGCAATTCCACAAGGAAACTTGTGTTCATATAAATATTCCATAACTAAAATGATGAGTTCAAAAACGGTATTGTAAGATAATGCAGAAAGGGATGCTTCACAAAAGTATCCCCTTACATATTTGGAGAGGTTGCAGGAATCTATTTGTATATCTCGCGTCTGTGACCCACTTTCATCACCCAGATAGTAAAGATGTTATCTTGAATATCTGCAATCAAACGGTAATCCCCTATTTGGTATCGCCAAAATCCTACTAAGCGACCTTTCAAGGGTTTTCCGTATTCTCTTGGGTTAGTCGTACCCTCTAAATATTCAGCGATATAGTTGTCAATCTGTCGTTTTGCAAAGGCATCTAATTTACGGTATTGTCTTGCAGCTGCTCCTGCAAACTGAACTGAGTACCTCATAAACTTTGCTCACTACGCAGTTCAGCCCAACTAATGCTTGGCTCATTGCTATTCAATGCCGCCCTAACGTCCTTTTCATCTTCGATGTTTTCCATTTCTTCTCGGATTAAGTCCATAATAAAGCCTGTTATAGTCTTTCCCTGTCCTTTTGCAAACTCCTGTATCTGCTCGTGCTCATGCTCATATAGCTTGAAAACAAGTTGCTTATCTTTGACCATAATAAAATCCCCTTTCAATATGGTGTATTAATTATATACTATTATACATATTATATACAGCCTTTTTCAGATATTTTACAAGGGGCTTAGAGATTTAATGATGGATTATCTCATTTGTGCAGGGCATATAGGCTGAATCCCAGTTTTGGGTTCAGCCTCCGAGGAACACCCCCGCTTGCGCGGGGCATACTCAGACGCCAGAGTTTCGTCCATTCTCAAGTGAGGGATCACCCCCGCTTGCGCGGGGCATACCTTACTCTTGCTGCTGTAGTCGAACGATACGTGGGATCACCCCCGCTTGCGCGGGGCATACTTTCGCTGCCATCATCGGCGGGCGGTTCTTCGGGGATCACCCCCGCTTGCGCGGGGCATACATGGTAAAGGCTGGCTTGGCACTCGGCAAGGCGGGATCACCCACGCTTGCGCGGGGCATACGAAAACTGCCCAGCACTAACCAGTCTGCCAGCGGGATCACCCCCGCTTGCGCGGGGCATACCTGGTATGTCTAGCGCGAGACAGTGCCAAACAGGGATCACCCCCGCTTGCGCGGGGCATACCTGGTATGTCTAGCGCGAGACAGTGCCAAACAGGGATCACCCCCGCTTGCGCGGGGCATACCACTTGACTTGGAGTTTGATAGCCAACGAATTGGGATCACCCCCGCTTGCGCGGGGCATACACAAACGAATGAGTTACCGTACCACTGCCACGGGGATCACCCCCGCTTGCGCGGGGCATACGGATTGACATTCTGCCGGGAGGGCTTTTTTGGGGGATCACCCCCGCTTGCGCGGGGCATACCCCAAGTGGTTAGCTTTTCGGAAAACAATGAGCCGGGATCACCCCCGCTTGCGCGGGGCATACCCACGATTGCCATATATCCACCCGGCAGATAGTGGATCACCCCCGCTTGCGCGGGGCATACCTTTTATTATTGTTATTATGTTGGGTATATTGGGGATCACCCCCGCTTGCGCGGGGCATACGTCTTGAGACAGTTCTTCATAAAACCCTGTACGGGATCACCCCCGCTTGCGCGGGGCATACTTGATGAATAATAAATTTCTGGCCTTCATCATGGGATCACCCCCGCTTGCGCGGGGCATACACTCCGCTATATGGTGCTGTTGCGTTTGCATTGGGATCACCCCCGCTTGCGCGGGGCATACGATGTTCAGCAGATGGAACAGCCGCCGACAGGGGGATCACCCCCGCTTGCGCGGGGCATACTCTTCATGCGCTTGATAGCTTCTTGCATCTGCGGGATCACCCCCGCTTGCGCGGGGGATACGTACCAGGAGACGGGGCGCTAACCAGTCCGTGAAAAATGTTTTCAGAGACATTTGCATATGAATACAAGCTACCCGTGTTGAACGCAACGTATAGCGTGTCATTATGTTCATCAAATCCGATGGACGCAATATTCGAAGAAATTACTGTTTCCATTTTCATCAACTCACCTCCTTTTCTGGAATATATTTCAGCCGATGAACATAGAGTATAATTCGCAAAAAATTTTGTCAAGGATTTTTTATAACGTATGATTTATGTTGTTTAAAATCTCTAAATATTTCTAGACATTTGATAATTAGTAAACTATAATTGCGGTGCGTAGCCCTACTCTTTTGCGGGGATGATTCTGTTTGATTTATTTTGTTAGTAGCTGCCCCGCATTGCGGGGATAATAAGACGCCAGCAAGTCTACATATTGACTTGCTGGCGTTTTACTTACTCCACAATTATTCCCTCATACTTATTATACCGCACACGATGCTTACCAATATCCGCGCATTGCTCTTCATCTAATATAAGTACAAGTTCACCCTTTAGCCAATATGATTCATACCACGCATCAACTATCCCTGTTTTGCTCATCAATTCTTCTATACTGTCTATGGTTGCGCCAATATTATAACATAATGTCGACGGCAACCGCACCGCACATCTTGCAATATCTTTCGCCTGTTTTTCCTCGGGGGTGTGGCGGGGCAATTTTTCTCCGTCATTTACCCATGGTAAAAATTGAAGTTTATCGCCACATTTCTGGATGAGTAACACTTCGATAGAGTCCATTCCGTCACGTACCGCAGCTTCACTTTCGCTTTCTCTTTTTAGCGTATTCAGCAGGCCAAGTATGCTGCTGTCGGTTAAGCCGCCGGAAATTTGGTAGCCGGACGCGCTGGTTTTTCTTTTTTCTTGCTTTAATTGCATTTTTGTCATGGCTTTTTCATATGCGTCAGAGCATTCTTTTGGCGGCAAAATTACCATTGCATCGTCATAAACACAGGCGACAAGCTTGGGGATGTCTTGTGGCAAGACGATATTTTGAGGCAAGGCAGTGACGGTACGCATCAGCAAACATTCCTCATAAACCGCCGTAGAACCTTTATCCAAATCTTCAATGTTGGTCCCCATTACATAGCAAGTCGTGTTTTGCAAGCCTGTAGGGCGGTTGTTCCGCTCATGCCTGTGTAAACGCCCGATACGTTGCAACAGTAAATCCATAGGGCATAATTCTGTAAAAAGGACATCAAAATCTATATCTAAAGATTGTTCGAAAATTTGTGTACCGACGATAATATATGTGCCACTGCGGTCTGTAGCGTCTTTACCCAGTTTTGCAAGCAGATTGTCCTCTTTCTTTACCCTGTCGCATAACATGAAACCGCTATGCAATAACTCTACGGTTGTATTGTCGTCAAATGCTTCTGACACTTCCTTGTATATCCGTTGCGCTTCTTTTACAGTATTGCAAATAATACCTGCATAGCCGCCATTTTTAAGTTGCTGTTTTAAGGTTTTCACTAGTTCACTTTTCTCCAGTTCGCAAATTGCTACATCCTGACTACGGGCAGATGGCGCAACCGCCACTGACTCCACATTTTTGTCATTCGTATAAGTAACTAGCGGATATTGCAGCGATGTAGACCAATCTTCACCGTAACCTATTTCGTTTTCGCCCAAATAAGCGGCAACTAGTGACCGGCGTCGTTGTGTCGGCAATGTTGCAGACAATATAATGACCGGCACTCCATATGCACCTAGCCATCTTAATGATTTTAACAAGTAACTCTCCATATACACATTATAAGCGTGACATTCGTCAATTATTAGCACCTTGTTTGCAAGACCCAAATGGCGCAGTGCCAAATGTTTTTGTTGTAGACCTGCCATTAGTACATGGTCGATTGTGCCTATTGTAAAATCAGCCAGCATGCCTTTTTTTCGCCCTGTAAGCCACTCGTTTACAATAACTGTGTCTTCGTTGTTATTAGAGACGCGGATACCGTCATATTCGTCATTTAACGCCGCCTTGCCATGGGAAAGACGAATACTTAATGCCCCGCCTTGGCTTGTGAAGCATTTCATCCAATGTTTAACTCGCGTGAACATTGCGTTGGAGGTAGCTTGCGAAGGCAACGCAAAATAAATGCCGCGACTACCCGCTTTGGCTGCCAACATTTCTGCCGCGGCAAGAGCGGCTTCTGTCTTGCCATCGCCCATTGGTGCTTCGATTATGAAGATACCTGCGTCGCTTGACTTTGATACAGCGTCCGTAATTATCTCCTGTACAGGCCGAGGCTGTGATATGCCAAACCTTTCATGATATATATTTTTTGTGGGCTGAAATTGCCATTTGCTTGGTAAGTTTACATCTGTTTCACTGCTGGCAATCCAGTCTGCAAGTATAACTAACCCGCTTAGTATCATTTGTGCAGGGCGGGATAATTTTATTGCTAATGCGTCTTCTTTTGTTATGCCAGCAGTAACAAGTGCCATTTCCAGCAAAGTAGCTTGCGCACTAATCCAAGATGTTTCCGTAAATCCACACTCTTTTTTATAGCTGCGTATCAACTTTACAGCTTCTTTACTAGGTGGCGTGCCATGATGCCCGCCGGCAATTACACAAACTGAATCATCAAAACCGTGGCGTTTGAGTATTGCGAAAGAAACAAGTGCGTGCGGTGTCTCCTTCCTGTTTCGCTGGGATATATCTAATTGAGTGAAGCCTGCATGCTGCAAGTTACCCATTACCCTGCTGTCAAAATCGGGTGTAGCAAAACCCGGGCGTGTTTGAAAAATTGGACTAGCTTTCCCCAAATCATGCGTAAATGCTATAAAGGTGAAGGTACTGCGCTGAATTTGATGTCGTAAATTTTCTGGTAGCCAGTTGTCGTATAACCAGGCGGCAACATTGGCTGTTTTTTGTAGGTGGTCAGAAAGTTTTACCAGCCCTGTCTCGCAATCGTCGTTGCGCGGTTTTTTTGCCCATAAGGCATAAAGTTTATTTTGTGCCATTAATGCGCCCCCGCAAATTCTCTTCAAATGACCCTTCATGCCTGGGCAAACCACTAGACAAACCACGCGCATTTTTACCCGCTTTGCGGATTTTTTTTGCGGTATGCCGCTGCATAAGCAGCCAGTCGATATTGCTACTTGTATATAACAACCCGTCCTGGCGAATGGGGATGGCTTCGCGGGCAAGACACATTGCCGCAAGGCCATAGTCTTGCGTTACAACAATGTCGCCCTTGCTTATCATGTTAACCAATACAAAATCTACACTGTCCGGCCCTTTTGGCACGGTTATTGTAGTTGCGCCTTCTTTATGAAAAATGTGGGCTGTATTGCAAATTATTATGCACTTTAGCTGCGCCTGACGCGCAATTCTTATTGTGGCATCTACTACGGGGCAGCCGTCGGCGTCTATGAAAATAGTCATTTCAAAATTTTTGCCGCAAGGTCTAGCGGCAAAACGGGTGCGCCATTTTCGCGTACGCGCATTATCCCGGCCGAAAATTCGTCTATCAACATGATTTTGCCGCTTGCATCGTGGCCAAACTCCAGTTTTATATCGCATAATTCCAAACCTTTTTTAGCCAAATCATTTTTGATAACTTCGCAAACATTTTTGGTCAGGTTTGATAATTCTGCATACTCGCCTGGTTGCAAAACGCCCAAAACCTCCAATGTTTCTTGGGTGATTAAAGGGTCGCCGGCGGCATCGTCTTTGATTGTCATTTCTACTACGGCAGGCAGTGGCGTGTTTTCCTTTACAAGCGAGCCGTATCGGCGTACATAACTACCAATTGCTTTATACCGGCAAATAACTTCTAAACAGCCACGGCCAAATGCCTGGCTGGGCTTTACAACCATTGTACGCGAAGGTATGTCTGCGCTTACAAATTGGGTATAAAATCCGGCTTTTTCTAGCAATTCAAAAAAATAAACCGACAAGCGAAGCCCAGCATCGCCCGCGCCTTCTACGGTTAGGCCTACTTCGTTTGCACCTGGGTCAAAAACGCCGTTGGTGCCAGTCATATCGTCTTTAAAAAATAGCTTGTACAGCCCGTTGCCTAGGTCGTACACGTCTTTTGTTTTGCCTTTGTAAATTAATTTTTCCATTACAGCACTCCTCCATCTAAATTTATCACTTGTCCGGTCAAATATCCTGCTTTGTCGGAAGCCAAAAACACAGCAAGCTCCCCTACTTCGTGCGGACGGCCAAAACGCCCCAAAGGGATACCTTCTATAAACGCAGCTTTTTCTTCCGGGTCTAATCTGTCATTCATACGGGTTTCAAATGCGCCGCAGGCGATGGCATTAACCCTGACACCGCAAGGCCCAACTTCTTTCGCAAGAGCCTTTGTAAAGCCAATAACCCCCGCTTTGGCTGCAGAATACACCGCTTCGCAAGAAGCACCCGCAACACCCCATACGGACGTGATGTTTATAATACACCCTGCCCCGCCCCGCACCATATGCGGGATTGCTAAATGTGATGCATTAAGTGTGGTTTGCAAATTGTCGGCCATAATGCGAGAAATTTCGCTGGCAGACATATCTTGAAACAACCCAAAATACGCCGTTCCGGCATTGTTGACCAGCACATCTATATGTCCAAATGCCGTTTCAATTTGCGCAAAAGCATCTTGCGCCTGTTTATAATCAGATAAATCTGCACAAATACCAATTACATTTCCGTTGTACAGATTTCGCAGGTCATCCACAGCAGCCGCAAGGCGAGCTTTATCTTCACACCCGTTAAGTACTACGCTATACCCTTCTCTTGCAAATACACTTGCAACACCAAAACCAATGCCCCGGCTAGAGCCGGTGACTAAAACTACAGCCATATATCATCCCTACATATCCAAAAAAGACCATAGGTAACAAAACCCATGGTCTTAATTCAGACTAATATTTACGCTTACGCGCGGCTTCCGATTTCTTTTTGCGTTTAACGCTAGGTTTATCATAATGTTCCCTTTTGCGAATTTCGCCCAAGATTCCTGCTCTTGCACAATCGCGCTTAAAACGACGAAGCGCACTGTCGAGGGTCTCGTTATCTTTTATAACTACCATTGACATTGGAATTACCTCCCCTCGGCTTATGCATAGTTCTTGTATACTAACATCTCATACCGGTAATAGTCAAGTAAAATTTTAAATTTTCATAAAAATTGTCATAAAAATCGCAGCAAGCCTAACTCAATTGTTTCCAATTTTATTTTTTTGTGTTATACTATGGTTATTCCACCTTTGCCTTGCAATACATACAATTTTGGAGGCAATCATGCATTCAAATAATTCTGACTTGACAAAAAACGTAGTTATTACTTTCTCGTCGGTAGTTTTAATATTATTTGCAGTGTTGCTTGTTACTATTGCAGCATTGATATTAGCTAATCACAGCTCTGTATCCGAGGGCGGTTTTTTGTATTCCTTTTTACCGCCATATAAATCTGGCGAAATGCAAGTTTTAGCTCAAACACCTGAAACATACGAAGAATTGGATTTATTATACGAAGTTTTGGCATACGAACGTATGCTGTCCGAAATGATACAATATGAAATAATGTCAATTGATGATTATCTTCCAAATGAGCATGTTTGGATTATTCCAACGCAACTCCCCCCCATTGCGTCAGTTGAATTGCCGCCGCTACCGCCGCCTATTGTTATGGAAGTCACAGAAGTAGTTTATTCAAGTTCACCTTTCAGTGTGTTTCCTTTTTATATGCCCCAAAATTCCGAATTGTATGAATATTTATATTACAATAGGCCCTATCTGGAGAAAGATGACGTGGTTTGGAAAGTAAACGCCTACTTGCATTTACCGTTTTATGCATATATACTTACAAATTACAACGACCCAAACCCACTGCTTGTAAACCCCTTTTACAGGCTGCCAGAAGGGTTTAGGCCAAACCAGCTTGTTCCCGTAAATAACCCAGATTGCAATTTGCGGGCCACTCCCGAAGCCGTGGCGGCGTTTCATTTGTTGCGGGAATCTGCACGGCAAAGTGGGTTTAATTTATCGGTTACATCTGCATTCCGCACGGCGGCTCACCAACACAGACTTTGGGAAAGACGCAACTTTTCGGACGGGGTTGTTGCACGCCCCTACCATAGCGAACACCAGACAGGCCGCGCCTTAGACCTCTCTGGGCCGCATGGGCTGCTGGACTCACGCGGGGCAACCGCAACGGGTATCTGGGTAGCAGAGAATGCCCATCGCTACGGTTTTATTATTCGCTACCGGGCAGACACTACACATATAACCAGCTATATCCACGAGCCTTGGCATATTACCTATGTTGGGACTATAATCTCTATGTACATGTATGAAAATAATATTTTAAGCTTGGAAGAATTTGTTGGAAGAAACCCAGGTGCAACACTTGACTGGGGTATAATAATATAGAAAAAGGGATGTAAAATGTTGTGGGAAAATTTAACCGCACCGCAGTTTAAACAAGCCGTGCAAGACACCGGCCTATGCATACTACCCGTTGGCGTACTGGAAAAGCACGGCAATCACCTGCCACTTGGCACAGACATGTTTGCAGTGCGGGAAATTTGCATTGCCGCTGCGAAAAAAGAGCCCGCTGTAGTATTTCCGTACTATTTTATGACACAAATTTCGGAAGCTAGGCATTTTCATGGGACAATTGCCGTATCGCATCGTATGATGATGGACAACCTGTTGGCAATGTGCGACGAAATTAGCCGCAATGGCTTTAAAAAAATCCTGATTGCAAGCGGACATGGCGGCAACAACAGCTTCCTTCCGTTTTTCTTGCAGGAAATGCCAAGGCTTGGCCGCGATTACTGCGTATATGTATGCCCTGGCTGGAATTATACCGAAGAAGAAATGGAGCAGCTGAAAAAGGACGTAGATATTGCGGACATGGGTTCTCATGCCGGCGTTTCGGAAACGGCCATGATGATGCACTTAGTGCCAGAACTTGTAAAATTAGAGCAACAAGACCCAACAAAAAGTTACCCATTGGGCCGGCTTAACAGCTTAAAAACGCGCAAACTTAAAACAGGCTTTGACTGGTATGCCGACTATCCAGACCATTTTGCTGGTGACTACACAGGTGCTACACCAGAGCTTGGCAAAATGATTTTTGACATGGCAGTTGAAAGCATAATAGATTCGATTAAGATTATTAAAAACGATAATGCGTCGCCACAGCTTGTTAAGGAATATGCCGGGTACGGGAACGACCCTTGTACTACGCCAAAGTTTTATGAATAAATTCGCATTGTGGTGTTCTTTGTCATAGTTTTTTCTACATCTTGCATACTGTTCATGACGTCCATACCTTTCCGCACGTCATTCTTATCGTGCATGTGCTGTAAAAGTTACTTTCCCTTTATCGCTTCCTAACAAGGTTTCAATCTTTGCTTGGATTTTTTTAAGCGAAGCCACAACTCTAGTTTTCAGGAAATGGATGTTCATTTAAGATTTCACAAGTGCTGCCACTCCCATGCCTGCAATCGCAAGTACTCCCATCATTTTCGCATGTCTTTGCTGCCGCATTTACATTGTCAGTGCTGCATGTGCCATATTTTCATACCGTTGTGTCGTTTCGCTTAAAGTTGTAGTAAATTTGGCAATGCTGTTTACATCATCCTCCAGCCTTTCTAAGTCCCGGGCTAGATTATTAATAGTTCTTTGAATACCGGGAATGCCAAAACCAGATTGGCCGGCAAGCAGGCTTGCTATTGCACGCAAACTGCTTGATGAGTCGCCAAGACTGCCGCTGATACTTCTAAAATTTCTGCTTGCATCATCAATTTGGTCAAAGTTAAGTATAAAGTCTCCTGTG
>Ga0131853_10001944_pt1 | contig 36933 bp, 35 predicted proteins | sample TergutLab28metaG_FD_92764 | JGI IMG/M metagenome (GOLD analysis project Ga0131853, IMG submission 92764) | Labiotermes labralis P1 segment gut microbial communities from Petit-Saut dam, French Guiana - Lab288 P1 (version 2) (version 2) | ecosystem: Host-associated > Arthropoda: Insects >... | reverse complement strand
GGCTGGCTGCACCGCATCACCACGAACCTCTTCCTCGACCAGGCCCGCCGCAAGCAGCGGATCCGGTTCGACGCGCTCTCCGACGAGCGCGGCGCGCGTCTGCCCAGCAGGGAGGCGGCCCCCGACGCGGCGTACACCGACCAGCGCTTCGACGACGACATCGAGCGTGCGCTGCAGGCGCTGCCGCCCGACTTCCGCGCGGCCGTGGTGCTCTGTGACGTCGAGGGGCTCACCTACGAGGAGATCGCGGGCATCCTCGGCGCGAAGCTGGGCACGGTCCGCTCCCGGATCCACCGGGGCCGCGCGATGCTGCGCGAGGCCCTGGCTCACCGCGCACCGACCCAGGGCCGGATGCGCTACTCAGGTCCGAAGCTGGCGTGGGGACGGGGCCGGTGAGCTTGCGCGGTCTTCCTCTCGGCGGTCACCTGGGCCCTCGCGTCAGCGCGCTCCTCGACGGTCAGCTCTCCGAAGCCGAGTCCGAGCGTGCCTGGGCCCACCTGGCCCAGTGTCGCGACTGCCAGCAGCAGGTCGAGCGCGAGAGCTGGATCAAGCGCCGCGTGGCCGGGCTCTCGTTCGACGCCTTCGCCGCGGCGCCCGCCTCGCTGAAGGGCGAGCTCGCGGCGGCCGAGGCATGGGACGACCTCGCCGTCGCCGATGAGCGCCGGCAGCGCCACGCCCTCGGCCTGGCGGCGCTCGGTGGCAGCGCGGTCGGCGCCGCGGTGATGGGCTTCCTCGCCTTCGGCGCAGCCCCGGCCGACGCTCCGACGACCCCGCCGCCACCCCGGCTCGCGGCGTACTCGACGCCGCTCACGCCCGTGAACGTGACGTCCTACCGGCTGCCGCGCTGACGCGTCAGGCGTCGATGTCGGTCTCGTTCTCGACGAACGGGTGCTCGGCCACGAACGTGCGCGTGTCGGCATACATCTGCTGGATGAACTCCTCCAGCGCGGTCGCCTCGACGCGCCACTGGCCGCGACCGCCGATCTTGATCGCGGGCAGCTCTCCTCTGCGCACCAGGGCGTAGACCTGCGCGCTGGAGGTGTTGAGGACCTCAGCGACGTCGGCGAGCGTCAGGAAGCGGGGCGTGCCAGGCATGGCACCCATGATGTCATCGTGGGCCGACATGTTCATTGAGACGCACGAGATGTGTGGATAACCATTTCCTGAGAACCTCTGCGCTCTTCCGGGGTGCCGGGGTGCCTGTGGAGAACCAGATGACGACATCGCGTCCAGTGGCGATGATATCGGCCGTGGCGAAGACTCTCGGAGCGGGTACGGCGGCCGCAGCGCCTGCGGCTGTCAGGGTGGTACGACCGGGCTGGCGCGATCCGCGCCTGTGGCTCGGGGTGGCGATCGTGGCGGTCTGCGTGATCGTCGGCGCTCGACTTCTCGCGGGCGCCGACGACACCGTGGAGGTCTGGGCGCTGCGCGGCGATCATGCTGCCGGCTCGGTGCTGCGGGCGGAGGATCTGACGCTTCGCCGCGTGCGCTTCGCCGACGCGGCCGACCTCGGCACCTACATGGGTCGGGGTGACCCGCTGCCCGCCCGGATCGCGCTGGTGCGTGGCGTCGGGGCCGGCGAGCTGCTGCCCCGCGGCGCCGTGAGCGACGGATCGGTCCCGCGACTCGCGCAGCTGCCCGTCGCCGTGGACGCCGCCGGTGTGCCGGCGGGGCTGGGGTCCGGCGCCGCGGTCGACGTGTACGTCGTCGGGCGGCCGGCCGCCGGCGGCGACCCGTCCGCCGGGCCGTCCGCCGGGCCGGCGCCCCGGGTCAGCCCGGTGCTCGCCGGTGTCACCGTCCTCGACGTCGCGGCCGACGACCTCGGCGGCCCGGTGACACTCACCGTCGCGGTGCCACCCGCCGCGGTCGCCCACTACTTCGCGCGGCTGGCTGCCGTCGAGGACGCGGTCGTGACCGTCGTGGGGCGCCCCTGATGGCCGCGACCGGAGTCGTGCTCATCCTCGCTGCCGGGGCTGACTGGGAGCCGGCGGTGCTGGCTGCCATCGACGCGCGGCGCGACCTCGCCGTGCTGCGCCGCTGCATGGACGTCGAGGAGCTGCTCGCCGCCGCCGCAGCCGGGCAGGCCGACTCGGCCGTCGTCGGCACCGACGCGCGCGGCCTAGACGCGCGTGTGGTCGAGCAGCTGCAGCAGCACGGGGTGCGCACCGTGGGCGTCGTGCCCGCCGGAGCCGGCGAGGAGCAGGCGCGCACCCGCGCGGCTCGCGCCGGCATCGGGTCCATCGTGAGCCAGGCGGAGCTCGAGACCCTGCCGGCCGTGCTGCTGGTCGAGGAATCCGCTGCCGCGGCGGATATGCCGGGGCCCGATCCCGCTCCGGTCGCGGAGCCGGTGGCGCCCGCGCCCGGCCGCATCCTGACGGTATGGGGGCCCGCCGGGGCTCCGGGTCGCACGACGGTGGCGGCGGCGGTGGCTGCCGATCTCGCCCATCGCGGGCAGGAGACGCTGCTCGTCGATGCCGATCCCTACGGCGGCTCGGTGGCCCAGCAGCTCGGCATCCTCGACGAGGTCTCCGGGCTGCTGGCCGCCGCCCGTCTCGCCTCCTTGGGCCAGCTGGCCGCCGGGCTGGCAGGTGTCGTGCGGACGATCGGCAGCGGTCTCGGCGTGGTCACCGGCCTGCCCCGGGCCGATCGGTGGGCAGAGGCGAGGGGAGAGATGCTCGAGGAGCTGGTCTCCCTCGGAGCCGCCTTGGGCCACGTCGTCGTCGATGCCGGGTTCTGCGTCGAGGACGACGGAGTCGATGCGCGTCCCGGCCGCAACCACCTCACCCTGACGGCGCTCGACCTCGCCGACGAGGTGTACGTCGTGGGGAGCGCCGACCCAGTCGGGCTCACGCGGCTGGTCCGCGGTCTCGCCGACCTGCGCGATCGCCACCCGGGCACGCCCGTACGCGTCCTCGTCAACCGGATGCGACCGAGCCTGGGGTGGGGCGAGCGCGACATCGCCACCATGCTCGCTGGTGCGATCGGCCAGCGGATCCCGATCCACTTCCTGCCCGACGATCGTGCGGGAGTCGACCGCGCCCTGGTCGCCGGGCGCACCCTGCTCGAGACGGCGCCCGACGGGCCACTGCCGCGGGCGGTCGCGGCCGTGCTCGACGTGGCGCTGGCATCCACCGTGTCGTGAGGCGCACGGGTCGCAGCCGCATCACACACTCGAGTGCCAGAGCGGTGGGGGTTCCGTCGCTGCCGTTGGCGCGTTGGGCGGCCCAGGCAGCCCAGTCGCTGTCGGTGGGTGTGGGGACGTTGAAGGCGCGGGCGGTCCAGTCGTCGAGTGGTCCGACCACCGCGCTGGTGCTGTCGAGCGCGAAGAAGTACTCGAGCCGCACTCCCGCGAAAGGGTCGTCGGGCTCATCGGGCGGATCCCAGGTGTCGGCGGCGATCACGAGGATGGTCACGGCGCCGAATCTCTGGTCGTCGCGGGGGATCGGGACAGCGGCGGCGCGGGCGAAAGTGAGGTGGTCGACCCTTGCGCCCGGTGGAGAGCGGAAGTGTGTGCGGGCGGTGGCCATGATCGGGTCGGTCACGGAGACTGGCGGCGGCTTGCAGGCGAACGGAAGGTGAGGGTTGCAGGCGGTGAGCAGCCCCGCGGCCAGGGTCATCGCTAGGGCGGCCAAGGTCACCGGCGCGCCCGCGGCCCATAGCCGCTGCTGCTCAGTGGTGGGCATGCTGGCGCCACCACCCGTCGATCTCCTCGGGGGTGGAGTCGGTGGCGCTGCCTGTCCGGGCGTGCTGGTCACAGCCGCATCACGCAATCGAATGCCAGGGCTGTGGGGGTGTCGTCGTCGGCGTTGGCGCGTTGGGCGGCCCAGACGGCCCAGTCGCTGTCCTTGGGTGTGGGGACGTCGAAGGCGCGGGCGGTCCAGTCGTCGAGTGGTCCGACCACCGCGCCGGTGCTGTCGAGCGCGAAGATGTACTCAAGAACCACGGCGGCGACGGGCTCACCGCGGGGCTTCCAGGTGTCGGCGGCGATCATGAGGATGGTCACGGCGCCGAATCTCTGGTCGTCGCGGGGGATCGGGACAGCGGCGGCGCGGGCGAAGGTGAGGTGGTCGACCCGTGCGCCCGGGGGAGAGCGGAAGTGTGTGCGGGCGGTGGCCATGATCGGGTCGGTCACGGAGGCGGGCGGCGGTTTGCAGGCCAAGGCCATCAGGTGGGGGCTGCAGGCGGTGAGCAGGCCCGCGGCCAGGGCCATCGCCAGCGCCACTGGCACGGCCGCGGCCCGAGGGTGCCGGGTCTGATCAGTGGTGGTCATGCTGGCGCCACCACCCGTCGATCTCGTCGGGGGTGGCGTCGATGCCGTCGACCCGCGGCCAGACCATCTGACTGAGTTCGTGCGACCGGGGATCGGTCGGATCCGCGATCTTGCTCCGCACATAGACCCGGCGTCCAGCCGCGAGCGCGAACCCGGTTGCGTCCTCGCCCGCAGTCAGCGTGTCACTCGGGTGTTGGAGGTCCGCGGAGGCCACGAAGTCGGTGATCTGGCGCTCCGACTCGCCATGGCCGCCGTGGGTGAGCGCGAGCAGGTAGTTGCCCTCGCCCACGCCTTCGGCGTTGTAGGTGTAGGCGTCGTTCCCGTGGGCGATGCTCGCCACCGCGGCCAGCTCGCCCCCGTAAGAATGGCCGACCAGCGTCACCCGGGCGAGCCCGTACTGGCGGTTGGCCGACGAGATCTGCTCGATCGCCCATTCGGCCTGTGGCGTCGGCAACCCGGCGGCGTTCTGGATGTTCTGGGCCCAGTCCTGCGCGGACCCGGGCGTCGGCTCGAGGCCGCGGGAGCCGCGGAACGAGACCACAACATCGCCCTCGGCGGACTGGTAAGTGACGGCATGGGCCCCCGACGGGCCGTCCGCGGCGGTGAGCACGTGCCACCCCGGCGGGGAAACGTCGGGCGGATCGGCAGCCGCAATGTCGCCGTAGGTGTGCTCCGCCAGCATGCGGTAGGAGTTGGTCCGGCGCTCGAGACCACCGTCGGCGGAAAACGCACGCTGGGCCTCCTGCGATGCCTCGCGCCAGCCCCGCATCCGTGGCGTGAGGTCGAGCGCGTTCAGCGTAACCCGGAGCGGCGCCTCCACCACGATCAACCCCGCGGCACCGGCGGTGGCCGTCACTTGAGAGGGGCCCAGCAAGAGATCCGAGGTACCGCCTAGCAGCTCGGCGCCGGCGGCCTCGAGGACGGCGGCGAGCCGGTCGCCGTCCGCGGCGAGCTCGCCCAGCTGAGCGGCTGCCCGCCTCTGGGCGGTGGTCAGGTCGTCTGTGAGGGTCTCCTCGGCACGCCGGGCGAGGTTGACGGCGCCGGTCAGGGTGTCGTCGTCGAACGAGAGCAGCGGCTCGAACCCGCCGAGGACGCTGGAGAGCAGGAAGCCGTCGAGCTGCTCGAGCTCCGAGCCGATCGCGGCCGCGCTCCACGGCTCCGGTGGCGGCGAGGCCGGGTGGGGCTGCAGGGTCGCCTCCGCGAACGGCGGCTGCCAGCCGCCCAGGCGCGCGAGGATGGTGCCGGTCAGTTCGATCCCCGTCGTGGCCGCGTCGGCGAGGTGCTGGGCACCGCCGATGCCGTCACCGATCAGGCCGATGACGTCGACGTTGGCCAGGTCGTTCTCGGCGTTGAGCAGGTCCTGCTGCAACTCGTCCACGAGTTCCCGCAGACGGCTCTCCAGTACGCGGATGGCGACGCCAGCGGTCCTGCGATAGTCGTCGAGGGCGAGTTGGGCCTGGACGCGCGCTTGCGTGCTGGCAGCGTTCGCGCCGAGCACGGCCTGGTGATAGCGGGTCACGCAGTCGGCGACCACGACATGCGCCTGCCCCACCCTGTTCAGCTCGGCCGAGGCGACGGCGTACTGGTCGGCGAAGCCGTCGGCGGCCGCCCCCCTCCAGGCGGCAGGCACCTGGTCCGCGCCGACGCCGTACATGGCGACGTGGGCATCCCAGTCCCGACCGAGGCGCACCAGGGAGGACGCCGCCAAGCCGACAGCCGCGTCGTCGTCGGCCGGGACCGGGATGACGAGTGCCCGGCTCACGGCGCCTCCCGCAGCGCGCCGGCGAGGCTCTCGTCGGTCTCGGCGATCGTGGTGACCGACCGGTTGGCGAACTCGCCCAGTTGGCCCACGCCGGAGCTGAGACGCCGGTGGGCTTGGCTGGCGAGGGTGCCGACGGAGTCGATCGCTCTCGTCATCGCAGGATGGGAGATCGCGGTGCTGGCGGTGGTCAGGGCTTCCTCGAGGAGCGTCCCTGCCGTCTCGACGCCCTCAGCGAGCGATCTCAGCCGCGCGCCGACCGCAGCGACGGCATCCGACTCGATCTTCAGGTCAGCCACCGATCCCGCCTCCTCGTCTGGGGGTCGGGTCGGTGCGTCGCGTGGCCAGATGTCGTGTGGGGACGGTGTCGCAGCGGCGGAGGTCGGGGGTGATGGCGCCCATGGCTGCCCCTTCGTCGGATGGTCGGTGACGGCGGCCCGACACGGGTAGTGTCAGCCGGTCCACGGGCACCTTGACCGCGCAGCGAGGGCGTTGTCCTGGGCTGGCAGGCCAAAATGTGGGCTGTCAGTTGGGCTCAGCGGGAGGGCGCGGCCGGGCCCCCGCGCGATCTGGCACGTTCGGCCTCAAGCCGCGTCAGGCACGGCTCCGGCGCGCCGGGAGGACGCTGACGTCAGCGAAGAACCGGGCGTGGACGGGGGCGGCGATCACTGCACCCGGAGGGTGACGATCGTCTTGTTCAGGGAGTGCGACTCGACCACGATCTGGCCGGGCACCATGAAGTTGCCGAGGCTCGTCTTGGTCGTGCCCGCGTGGTAGGAGATCTGCTGCTCCGGCGAGGAGTGGACGTGGATCTCGCCGTCCGCGTCGGCATGGATGTCGAGCTCGACCGACGATCCCAGCGGGACATGAACGGTGTGGCCGTCGGGGTTGACCTGGTGACCCGTGATGGTGACCTGGACGACGACGGCGGGGGCGGAAGAATTGGTCGAGCTGGCGTGAGACGTACCGGCGCATCCGCTCAGAAGCGCCGCCATTCCAAGGGCCGCTGCCAGCAGGGGCAGGAGTCGGCGCATGCTCGGTCTCGCTTTCTTCGTCTCCCACGCGGGCGGGCCGGCCCCACCACCGAGCCCGTCTCTGGAAGAATCGCACGCGAAGCAAAGAGGCACCTGAGAGGGGGATGGACGGTGGCTGACCGGCTCGGCCCGCGCGATGTGGCGTTCCTCGTCGAGGAGAGCGTGACGGCGCCTCGACACAACGCCACGCTCGACATCCTCGACCCCGGTGACAGCGGACTCGACTACGCGGCCTTCCTCGAACTGGTCGCGGACCGGCTCTCCTTCGTGCCGCGCTATCGCCAACGCGTGCAGGTGGTGCCGGGACGACTCGCCGCTCCCGTGTGGATCGACGACGACCGCTTCGACCTCGAATATCACGTACGCCGCAGCGCGGTGCCGCGCCCCGGCGACCTCGACCAGCTGCGCGACCTGGCCGCGCGAATCATCTCCCGGCCGCTCGACCGCACCCGGCCGCTGTGGGAGATCTACTTCGTGGAGGGGCTCGAGAACGACCGGGTCGCCGTACTCACCAAGACCCATCAGGCGCTGGTCGACGGCGTCGCCACCGTCGACCTCGGGCAGCTCCTCCTCGACGTGCGCCCCGATGTCGGTGGGCTCGGCGCCGACACGTGGCAGCCGCGGTCGACGTCGGGGCCGGCCCTCCTCCTCGGCGCGGTGCGCGACAGCCTCACCGATGTCGAGATGCTCTCGGTCACGGCACGGGGCGCGAGCCACTGGGTGGCCCGGCGCGCGAGCGGCCTGCTCGGGGTGGTGACCGGTGCGGCCACCCAGATCCTCGGCAACGGCCATGAGCGCGGGACCCCGCTGGCGGGCACGCTCTCGCAGTCACGACTGGTCGTCGCGCTCGAGACCCGGCTCGACGACTACCGGCTGATCCGCGAGGCCCACGGCGGCACCATCAACGACGTGATCCTCGCGGTCGTCGCGGGTGGCCTGCGGACCTGGCTGATGACGCGGGCGGAGTCGCTGCGAGGCATCCGGCAGCTGCTGGCCGTCGTTCCCGTCAGCGTGATCGACAGCGACCTGGAGGCCACCTCGATGGGCTCCCAGATCGCGCCGCACTACGTGGAGCTGCCCGTCGGCGAGGTCAGCCCGGTGGTGCGGCTGCACCAGCTCTCCTACTCCTTCGACGCGCACGCCGCCACCGGCCGGGCGGTGGCCGCGGACAAGCTGGCCGGCATCACCGGCTTCGCGCCGGCCACCTTCCACGCGATGGGCTCCCGGCTCGCCGCGGCCGAGAGCGAGAAGGGGTTCGTGCTGCCGGTCACCAACGTGCCGGGCCCGCAGAGCCCGCGGTACGCCGCCGGCGCGCGTCTGCTCGCCAGCTATCCGATCCACCCGCTGCTGCCGGGCCACGCGCTCTCGGTGGGTGTCACGTCGTACGACGGGCGGGTCTTCTTCGGGCTCACCGTCGATCGCGACCTGATCCCGGACGCCGACGTCCTCGGCCACTGCTTCATCGAGGCCCTCGACGAGCTGCGCGACACCGCAGACGGGGGCCGACAGCGCGCGCCGCGAGGCCGCAGAGAGGAACCGCGATGACCCGCGTCTACGTCCCAGCCACGATCGAGTTGCTGCGCGAGTGGCACGCCGCCGGCGCCGTCCCCTCCGGGGCGCTCGAGGAGGCCTTCGAGGCTCCGGACGAGACCGAGGAGGGCGAGTACGCCGCGCTGATGTCCGCGGCCGACGCCTCCGCCGAGTTGCTCGCCGGAGCGGCGGGGCGCCGGATCGTGGTCGTCGTCGGGTCCGGCGCGTTCGCGCCGGTGGAGTGGGCCGAGGTCGTGGCCGTGCACGCCGACGTGGCGGCACGGCCCGCGGGCTCCGATGGCGACGAGGACCTCGCGTGGTTCGCCACGCAGGAGGTCCCCGACCTCCTCGGCTGAGCCGCGGGAGCCCCCGGGCCCCGCATGGGTGACGCGGGGATTGGTCGCGGACAGATTGTCTGACAACAATGGCGGCATGGACGCTGTGACCACACCGCCGGCACCGATCAACGAACCCAACCTCCACTACGCGCCGGGCTCACCCGAGCGCGACGCGCTCGCCGGGGCGATCGCGACCCAGAAGGCCAAGCAGGAGAGCCTCGACGCCTACATCGGCGGCCAGTGGGTCGCCGGGAGCGGCGAGGAGATCAACGTCGTCTCGCCGCACGACCACGCCCACGTGCTCGGCGTCCTGCGCAACTCCACGCAGGCCGACGCGCAGAAGGCGATCGAGGCCGCCACCGAGGCAGCGCCCGCCTGGCGCGCGATGCCGTACGACGAGCGGGCCGCGATCCTGCTCAAGGCGGCCGACCTGCTGGCCGGCCCGTGGCGGCAGCGGCTCAACGCCGCCACCGTGCTCGGCCAGTCGAAGACGGCCTTCCAGGCCGAGATCGACTCCGCCTGCGAGCTGATCGACTTCTGGCGGTTCAACGCCCACTACGGCGCCCAGATCCTCACCGACCAGCCGATCCGCAACAGCCCCGGCGTGTGGAACCGCACCGACCACCGCCCGCTGGAGGGCTTCGTCTACGCGATCACGCCGTTCAACTTCACCGCGATCGCCGGCAACCTGCCGACCGCTCCGGCGCTGATGGGCAACACCGTGATCTGGAAGCCGAGCCCGACCCAGCAGCTGGCCGCCTCGCTGACGATGGAGCTGCTCGCCGAGGCCGGTCTGCCCGACGGCGTCATCAACATGCTGCCCGGCGACGGGCTGGCGGTCTCCGAGGTCGCGCTGACCCACCCCGACCTCGCGGGCATCCACTTCACCGGCTCGACGGGCACCTTCCAGCGGCTGTGGGGCACCGTGGGCGCGAACATCGCCTCCTACCGCTCCTACCCGCGCATCGTCGGCGAGACCGGCGGCAAGGACTTCGTCATCGCCCACCCGAGCGCGGATCCCGACGTCGTGCGCACGGCCCTGATCCGCGGCTCTTTCGAGTACAGCGGGCAGAAGTGCTCCGCCGCCTCGCGCGCGTACGTCGCCCGGTCGGTCTGGGAGCGGATCCGCGAGAGCCTCGTCGCCGAGACCGAGGCGCTCTCGATGGGCGACCCGACCGCCCCCGACGGCTTCAGCCACTTCCTGGCCGCCGTCATCGACGATCGCGCGTTCGCGAAGCACAAGGCATGCATCGACCGTGCCAGGGCGACCCCAGGCCTCGAGATCGTGGCCGGCGGGACCTACGACGACTCGGTCGGCTACTTCGTGCGGCCCACCATCGTGGTGGCCGACGACCCGACCGACGAGATGTTCTCCACCGAGTACTTCGGCCCGATCCTGGTCGTGCACGTCTACGACGACGCCGACTTCGAGACGGTCGTGGCGCAGGCCGAATCGGCCTCGCCGTACGCGCTCACCGGTGCGGTGATCGCCCAGGACCGCACCGCGATCACGTGGGCGAGCGAGGCGCTCCGCTTCGCGGCGGGCAACTTCTACGTCAACGACAAGCCGACCGGCGCGGTCGTCGGCCAGCAGCCCTTCGGCGGCGCCCGCGCCTCGGGCACCAACGACAAGGCCGGCGCCGGCGTCAACCTGCTGCGCTGGACCAGCCCGCGGTCGATCAAGGAGACGTTCGTCCCGCCGACCGACCACCGCTACCCCTCCATGGGGTGATGCCCGGCGAGCACGGGTCGGTCAGCCCGCGAGATAGCGCTGGCCGACCCGCTGCTCCTTGGCGAACGCCGTCGACATCAGGTCCTGCACGAGGGACTCCAGCCTGCCGCCGACCAGCGGCAGCTTCACGTCGATGCTCAGGCGCACGGCCTGCGTCGTACGGCCTGCTTCCTCAAAGAGCGCGAAGGTGCCATTGATCCTGGCGGCGCTGACACCGGCCCCGATGGTGAGGGTGGCCGCCGCGGGCGAGCTCCACGTCTCGTGACGCTCGATCTTGACCTCGGTGCCGACCAGCTTCTGGGCGAACGCCGGCACGCCCTGCGTCGGCTGGGTCATCGTCACGTCGATGCGGCCGGGGATGCCGGTGGAGGCGACGCTGCGACTGGTGGCCTTCTGGGCGTCGCAGACCTGCTCGCGGAACGCAGGGTCGGCGAGCATCGCCGTGACCCTCTCCAGCGGCGCGACGTAGGTCAGGTCAACGGAGAGCGTCTTCGTCATGGACACATCATGCCGTGAGCGCGCGTCCTGACTCGGCGCGGCCGATGTCGTCCATCGGAAAGTCCTTCGTGGTCGATGTGGCGTAGATCTCGTCCCGGCCTTCGCTCCGGGTCTACCGTCGAGACGTGTCAACGACGACGCCTACCCATCACCCCGACCTGACCGCCGCCTACTTCCGCCACGTCGATGCCGACGACCTCCAAGGCCGCTCGCCCGACGACCTGGCGGCCACCGTCTCCGAGCATCTAGCGCTCGCCGAACTGCGGCCCGAGGGCCGCGCCGAGGTGCAGGTCGGCGCCTCGGGCGGTCGCGGCGTGGTCGCCGTGGTGGTCGAGGACATGCCCTACCTGGTCGACTCCGTCACCGCGGCGCTGCGCCGCGAAGGGTACGACGTTCACCTCGTCGTCCACCCGGTCTTCGACGTCACCCGCGACGTGACCGGGCGACTGCAGCAGGTCCACGCCGTGCCCGACGCCTCCAACCCGCCGCGGCCGGAGGATGTCCGCGAGTCCTGGATGCACCTCGAGACCGACCCGGTGGCCGACGTCGAGGCGCTCGAGGCCGAGCTGCACCGGGTGCTCTCCGACGTGCGCGCCGCGGTCGAGGACGAGCCGAAGCTCCGCGCCGTCATCGAGGACCTCTCCAGCACCCTTCGCCGTACGCCGCCGGCCGGGATCGACGGCGAGCAGGCGGCCGAGGCCGCGGCCCTGCTCGACTGGATGGCCGACGACCACTTCACGTTCCTGGGCTTTCGCGAGTATCACCTGGAGCGCGCCGGCGACGCCGACGTGCTGCGGGCGGTCCCCGGCACCGGGCTCGGCATCCTGCGTGCCGATCCGGCGGAGCCGACGCCGCTGGCCGGCATCGTCGCGGAGAAGGCCCGCGAGCAGGTCCTGCTCGTGATGGCGAAGGCCAACTCGCGCAGTACCGTGCGGCAGCCGGCGTACCTGGACTACGTCGGCGTGAAGGTCTTCGACGAGTCCGGCCAGGTGACCGGCGAGCGACGACTGCTCGGCCTCTTCACGCCGCGGGCCGCCTCGGAGGCCATCACGCGGATCCCGCTCGTGCGCGGCACCGTGGACGAGGTGCTCCACCGCAGCGGCTTCGACCCGCGCAGCCACGCCGGCAAGGCGCTGCTGGAGACTCTCGAGGCCTATCCCCGCGACGACCTGTTCCGTGCCTCTGCCGAGGACCTGATGGGTCTGGTGCCGATCGCCGTCGCCGCGCGCCGCGGACTGCGGGTCTACGTGCGCCCCGACACCTACGGACGCTACGTCTCGGTGCTGGTCAGCCTGCCCCGCGACCGCTACTCCACGGCGGTGCGCGAGCGGTTCGCCCAGCTGCTCGCCGAGATGCTCGGTGGCACCGATGTGGAGTTCACGGTGCGGATCGCCGAGTCGACGACCGCGCTGGTGCACTTCGTGGTGCACGTGCCGGAGGTCACCGGGCTCGACGTCCACGACCTCGAGCGTGCCCTGGCGGCAGCCAGCCGCAGCTGGCGCGACGACCTGGCCACGGCGCTGGCCGCAAGCCGCGGCGAGGAGGGGCTGCGCCGCGCCGCGCCTCTGCTCGACGCCTTCCCCGAGTCCTACAAGGACGATGTCGCGGCCTCGGTCGCCGCGGGGGACGTCGACCGGCTCCTGGCGCTGCGCGAGCACGGCGAGGACGGTCTCGACCTGGCGCTCTACGAGGAGCCGGGCGCGCCCGTGACCGAGGCCCGTCTGAAGCTCTACCGTGTCGGGCCGGCGCTCTCGCTCTCCAAGGTGCTGCCGATGCTCGCCAGCCTCGGCGTCGAGGTGATCGACGAGCGTCCCTACGAGCTGAGCGGTCTGGACGTCCAGACCTTCGTCTACGACGTCGGCCTTCGGTACGGCGGCCCGTTGGCCGACCGGCCGCAGGCGGCGGCCCACGCGGCGTTCTGCGAGACGCTGCTGGCGATGTGGGACGGCCGGGCCGAGGTGGACGGCTTCAACTGCCTCGTCCTCGCGGCCGGCCTCGACCACCGCCAGGTGACGGTCCTGCGTGCCTACGCGAAGTACCTCCACCAGGCCGGCACGCCCTTCGGCCAGGCCACGATCGAGGCGGCGCTGGTCGCCCACCCCGAGATCACACGCCTGATCGTGGAGCTGTTCGCCGTGCGCTTCGACCCCGATCTGGTGCCGAACGCCGACGGTGACCGTGGCGTGCGCGAGGGCGAGCTGGTGGCCGCCGTCGAGCATGCGCTCGACGAGGTCGCGAGCCTCGACGAGGACCGCATCATCCGCACCTACCTGGCCCACGTGCGCGCGACCCTGCGCACCAGTCACTACCTCGGCACCGACACCCTCGCGCTCAAGCTCGACCCGCAGCAGCTGCCGGACCTGCCGCGACCGCGGCCGGCGTACGAGATCTTCGTCTACTCGCCGGTGGTGGAGGGCGTTCACCTGCGGTTCGGCAAGGTCGCACGCGGCGGCCTGCGCTGGTCGGACCGGCGCGACGACTTCCGCACCGAGGTCCTGGGCCTGGTCAAGGCCCAGATGGTGAAGAACACCGTCATCGTGCCGGTCGGCGCCAAGGGCGGCTTCGTGCCCAAGGGGGTCGACGGCCCCACGGCGTACCGGATCTTCATCAGCGGCCTGCTGGACCTCACCGACAACCTGGTCGCCGGCGACTCCGGCGAGCAGCGCGTCGTGCCCCCGGCGCGGATCGTGCGCCACGACGGCGACGACCCCTACCTGGTGGTGGCGGCCGACAAGGGCACCGCGACCTTCTCCGACCTGGCGAACGCGATCGCGGTCGAGCACGGGTTCTGGCTGGGCGACGCGTTCGCCTCGGGCGGCTCGGTCGGCTACGACCACAAGGCGATGGGCATCACCGCGAAGGGCGCGTGGGTCTCGGTGCGTCGGCACTTCCGGGAGCTGGGCGTCGACTGCCAGCGCGAGGAGTTCAGGGCTGTCGGCATCGGCGACATGAGCGGCGACGTCTTCGGCAACGGGATGCTGCTCAGCCCGCACCTGCGGCTCGTGGCCGCCTTCGACCATCGCGACATCTTCCTCGATCCCACGCCGGAGGCCGCCTCGTCGTTCGCCGAGCGGACCAGGCTCTTCGCCCTGCCGCGCTCCTCGTGGCAGGACTACGACCGCTCCCTGATCTCCGAGGGCGGCGGCATCTACAGCCGCACGCTGAAGTCGATCGCCGTCACGCCCCAGGTGCGCGAGGCGCTGGGTCTGGACGACGCGGTCGTCGCGCTGACGCCGGCGCAGCTGATCTCGGCGATCCTGCGTGCGCCGGTCGACCTGCTCTGGAACGGCGGCATCGGCACCTACGTCAAGGGTGCCTCCGAGCCGCACAGCGCCGCGGGTGACAAGGCCAACGACGCTGTCCGTGTCAACGGTGGCGAGTTGCGCGCGCGCCTGGTGGGCGAGGGCGGCAACCTGGGCTTCACCCAGGCGGGCCGGGTGGAGTACGCACTGGCCGGCGGGCGGATCAACACCGACGCGATCGACAACTCCGCCGGCGTCGACACCTCCGACCACGAGGTCAACCTCAAGATCCTGCTCGACCGGCTGGTCGCCGCCGGCGAGCTGACCGGCCAGGAGCGCAACGAGCTCCTCGGCAGCATGGCCGACGATGTCGAGCGGCTGGTGCTGCACGACAACGAGGAGCAGAACGTCGCGCTGGCCAACGCCGCGGCCAACGCGGTCTCGCTGCTGCCGGTCTTCGAGGACTGGATGTCGCAGCTGGTCTCGCGCGGGGTGCTCGACCGCGAGATCGAGGGCCTGCCCTCGACGACGGAGGTACGCCGCCGGATCGACGTCGGCCTCGGGCTCACCGCCCCCGAGCACGCCGTCCTGATGAGCTGGACGAAGATCGAGCTCGCCCGCGAGCTGCTCGAGACCGACCTGCCGGAGGACCCCTACCTCGAGACCGATCTGTCGGCGTACTTCCCCGACGCGGTGCGAGGGCGCTTCCGGGAGGCCGTCGAGGCGCACTCGCTGCGGCGGGAGATCATCGTGACCGAGGTCGTCAACGACCTCGTCAACGGCGCCGGTACGTCGTTCTGGCCGAGGCTTGCGGGGGAGACCGGTGCGAACGCGGCCGACCTGACCCGGGCGAACTTCGTGGCCCGCGAGATCTTCGGGTCGCTGCCGCTTCGCAACGAGATCAAGGGGCTCGACTTCGTGGTCGACGCCGCCGTGCAGACCCGGATGCGACTGGAGATGCGCACCCTCGTCGAGCGCGCGAGCCGCTGGCTGATCACCCACCGCCTGCCGGGGGAGGAGGGCTCGACCGCGATCGTCGAGCGGTTCCAGAAGCCGGTGCAGCATGCGATGGCGCAGTTCCCCGACCTGCTCAGCGGGCAGGAGGCCGACGACTTCGCCGCCCGGTGCGCGTCGCTGACCGAGGCCGGCGTGCCCGAGGACCTGGCCACGCGGGTGGCGGTCCTGGCGCCGTCGTACATGCTGCTCGGCGTCGTCGAGGTGGCGCTTCGCAGCGGCCGCGACCCGCTCGACGTCGCGCGCGTGCACGTCGAGGTCGGCGAGCGGCTCGGCCTGCCCAGGATGCTGGGGCGGATCGTGGCACTTCCGCGCAGCGACAAGTGGCAGTCGATGGCGCGCGCGGCGATTCGGGAGGACCTGCACACCGTGCACACCGATCTCACCGCCCGGGCGCTCGAGGACCCGACGTGGGGCGACTCGCCCCAGGTGGCGGGGGTCGCGGCCACCCTCGCCGACCTCTCCACCGAGGAGGCCGACCTGGCGCGGCTCTCGGTGGCGCTGCGAGTGCTGCGCGGGCTGCTGATGTAGTCGTCGGGCGCCTGCCCGACGCGTCGGGGAGGGGGTGGATGATCCTTCGCCCACAAAAGGATTTCGTGACTGTCGGTCCCGACCCTTATCGTGGCTAACGATGGCTCTCTCCACCCCCGAACCCGAAGCCGGTATCCGGGACCTCGCGCGGCTCAGGCCGTATCTGCGTCCCTACCGAGTGCAGTTGTCCCTGATGGCGTTCGCCGCATTCGGTGGCGTCCTGATGACGATCGTGATCCCGCTCGTCACCAAGCACATGATCGACGGACCGATCGCCCACCACGAGACCGGTCCCGTGGTGCCGCTCGGCCTGCTGGCGCTCTCGCTGGGCTGCCTCGAGGCGTTCCTGATCTGGATCCGCCGGTGGGCGCAGTCCTCGTCCGTGCTCGGGCTCGAGACGACCATGCGTCACGACCTCTACACCAAGCTGCTGCAGCTGCCGATGAGCTTCCACACCCGCTGGAGCTCGGGTCAGCTGCTCTCTCGCGCGATCCAGGACCTCTCCCAGATCCGCCGGTTCAGCGGCTTCGGCATGCTGTTCCTCTTCATGAACATCGCGCAGCTGGTGATCACCACCTGCGTGCTGCTCGACATGTACTGGCCGCTCGGGGTCGTCGTCGCGCTCGCCGCGGTGCCGATCGTGCTGCTCTCGATGCGCTTCGAGAAGCGCTACACGCGGATCTCGCGGCAGGTCCAGGACGAGCAGGGTGACCTCGCGACGCTCGCGGAGGAGGGCGCCGTGGGCATTCGGGTCATCAAGAGCTTCGGCCGCTCGACGCACGTCTCTCAGCAGTACGACGCGCAGGCGCAGGTGCTCCACGCCACCAACATCGCCAAGATCCGCACCTCGGCGATGTTCTGGACGTTCCTGGAGATGATTCCCAACGCCGCCGTGGTCGTGGTGCTCGCCCTCGGAGCCGTCGGCGTCGCCCACCACAACATCTCCACCGGTGACCTGGTCGCGTTCATCACGCTGCTGCTCTCGCTGGTCTGGCCCGTCTCCAGTCTCGGCATGATCCTGGCGATGGCGCAGGAGGCGATGACCGCGGCCGCCCGCATCCTGGAGATCTTCGACGCCGTCCCGGACATCGCCTCCGGTGGGCGGACGATCGACTCGCCCCAGGGTCGGCTGCGGTTCGAGGGGGTCCACTTCCGCTTTCCCGACGACGCCGTCGGCGCGGTCGGCGAGGCCGGCACGGACGGCGGGGACGGCGACGGGGGCGAGGAGGTGCTTCGGGGCGTCGACCTCGACATCCGCGCCGGCGAGACCGTCGCACTCGTGGGTGCGACCGGCTCCGGCAAGACCCTGCTGACCTCGCTGGTGCCGCGGCTGTACGACGTCACCGCGGGCCGCGTCACGATCGACGGGGTGGACGTACGCGAGCTCGACCTGGCGCACCTGCGGTCGCTGGTCGCGACCGCGTTCGAGGAGCCGACGCTCTTCTCGATGTCGGCGCGGGAGAACCTCACCCTGGGTCGCCATGACGCGAGCGAGGAGGAGATCGACCTGGCCATCGAGGTGGCGCAGGCCGGCTTCGTCCACGACCTGCCGTGGGGCCTGGAGACCCGGATCGGAGAGCAGGGCATGTCGCTCTCCGGCGGTCAGCGGCAGCGGCTCGCGCTGGCCCGTGCCGTGCTGGCCCGGCCCAAGATCCTGATCCTCGACGACACCCTCTCGGCCCTCGACGTGCACACCGAGAAGCTCGTCGAGGTGGCGCTGCGGCGCGTCCTGGTCGACACCACCGCGCTGATCGTGGCCCACCGCGCCTTGACCGTGCTGCTGGCCGATCGCGTCGCGCTGCTCCGAGACGGTCGCATCACGCACGTCGGGGAGCACCGTGAGCTGCTGGCAGGCGTCCCGGCGTACCGCGAGCTGTTGGCCGCCTACGAGGGCGACGACGCGGACGACCTCGACGACGACTACCTCACGGAGGTCAACGCGCGATGACGACCACCCCCCAGGCCGGAAGCTCCCAGGCCGGAAGCTCCCAGATCGGCAATCCGCAGACCGACAGCCCGCAGACCGGAAACCCGCCGACCGGCAACCTCTCCCCGGAGGAGCTGGAGAAGGCCGAGCGCACGCGGGCCTGGCGCGGCGTCTTCGAGGGCGACGCCGCGGAGGCAGCGGAGCGGATGCGCTCGGGCCGGATGGGCAGCGCCGCCCGGCGGCTCCTCGGCGAGCTGCTCTCGCCGTACAAGAAGCAGCTGCGGTGGCTGATGGTCGTCGTGGTCCTCGAGAACGTCAGCCGGCTCTCCATCCCCCTGTTGGTGAAGTTCGGCATCGACAAGGGCATCCCCGGTGGCCAGCTGCACAGCCGGACGCTGACGCTGATCGTGGCGCTGGTGGCGGTCGCCACGGTGGTCCAGGCACTCTCGCGCAACCGGTTCCTGGTCAGCAGCGGCATCATCGGCCAGAACATCCTCTTCCAGTTGCGCAGCCGGGTCTTCCGACACTTCCAGTCGCTCTCGCCGGCGTTCCACGACGCCTACACCTCGGGGCGCGTGATCAGCCGGCAGACCTCCGACATCGAGTCGATCTACGAGATGCTCGAGACCGGCTTCGACGGCTTGATCACGGCCGCGTTGACGCTGGTCGGCACCACGGCGCTGCTGCTGTGGCTCAACCCTCTGCTCGGCCTGGTCGCGCTCGCGAGCATCCCGTTCCTGGCCTGGCTGACGGTCTGGTTCCGGCGTGAGTCCGCGAAGACGTACCGGGTCACGCGCGAGAAGGTCGCCCTGGTGATCGTGCACTTCGTCGAGACGATGGGCGGCATCCGTGCGGTGCAGGCGTTCCGTCGGGAGCCGCGCAGCCGCGAGATCTTCGACGATGTCAACGACCAGTACCGCGCGGCCAACGTCCGGGCGTTCCGGCTGATGGCGTGGTTCATGCCGGGCGTGAAGCTCGTGGGCAACCTGACCATCGGCGTGGTGCTGCTGCTCGGCGGGTTCCTGGCCTTCCACGGCGACCTCACGGTCGGCACCCTGGCCGCGTTCCTGCTCTACCTGCGCCAGTTCTTCGACCCGATGCAGGACATCTCGCAGTTCTACAACACGTTCCAGTCGGCCGGCGCGGCGCTCGACAAGCTCGCCGGCGTCCTCGCCGAGGAGCCCGACGTGCCCGAGCCGGTCGAGCCGGTGGCGCTGCCCGACGCGACCGCTCGTGGCGAGCTCACCTTCGACCACGTCTGCTTCGAGTACGTCGACGGGCGGCCGGTCCTGCCCGATCTCGACCTCGTCGTCCCGGCCGGTCAGACCTTGGCGCTGGTCGGCACCACCGGTGCCGGCAAGACCACGATCGCCAAGCTGGCGACGCGGTTCTACGACCCGGTCGTGGGCGCGGTCCGGCTCGACGGTGTCGACGTGCGCAAGCTGACCAGCGACGACCTGCGCGACAACGTCGTGATGGTGACCCAGGAGAACTACCTCTTCACCGGCTCCATCGCCGACAACATCCGCTTCGGGAGGCCCGAGGCGACGATGGACGAGGTGATCGCGGCCACGACCGCGCTCGGCGCGCACGAGTTCATCGCCGCGATGCCCGAGGGCTACGAGACCAAGGTCGCCAACCAGGGCGGCCGGCTCTCCGCGGGGCAGCGGCAGCTGATCGCCTTCGCGCGGGCGTTCCTCGCCGACCCGGCGGTCCTGATCCTCGACGAGGCGACCTCGTCACTGGACATCCCCAGCGAGCGATTGGTGCAACAGGCGCTGCGGACGGTGCTCGCCGGCCGCACCGCGGTGATCATCGCCCACCGCCTCTCGACGGTCGAGATCGCCGACCGCGTGCTGGTGCTCGAGCACGGTCAGATCATCGAGGACGGCGCTCCGGGTGATCTGATCGCGGGAGGCGAGGGGCGCTTCTCCGCGCTGCACCAGGCGTGGTTGGAGTCGCTGGCCTGACAATCGGGCCGGCGGCCCCGACCAGGGGCCGGCGGGCCCGACCAGGGGTTGGCTGGTGTGAGCCGTGGGCCAGCTGGTGTGAGCCGTGGGCCGCAGGCCACCTCGTGTCCACACCTGGCGTCTCGGCGTACCTTCTCCACAGCCGCCGGCCGATGCTCGCCCAGTGAGGCGGCTGCGCGCCTAGCGTCGCCCTCATGTTCATCACCGACGTCGAGGGCGACCACGCCCGGCAAGCCCTGGCCGACGTGGTCGTCACGAGTGGCGTGGACACGCCGAGCCTGCGCTCGATCGCCCGAGCCGCCGGCGTGAGCGCACAGACGCTGCTGTACTGGTTCGGGTCGAAGTCACTCCTGCATGTGCGTGTGCTCGATGTGCTGACGGCGCGCCGTGCCGGACGGATCGGCACGGACCTCTTCCTCGACGACGTCGAACCGAACTCGGCGCCCTGGACCGTCCAACAAGCCGAGCGCGATCGCGCCGATCTGCGCTTGCGGCTCGCGCTGGGCGAGGTGGCCCGGACCGATCAGAACCCGGCCGATGGGTCCCTGGCTGATGGGTCCCTGGCTGATGGGTCCCTGGCCGATGCGCTCGGGCGCGCGATCGAGACCGAACGTGCGGCGATCCGGCGATGCATCTCGGCACGGCGCAGCGAGATCGCGGCACGGCGCAGTGACTCGGCACCGTGCGGCGAGACAGCCGAGTCCTTGGACGAGGCGTCGGTGGAGCTCCTCCATGCCGTCTTGCTGGGGCTGTGGTCCCGACTCTGCGATCGCCACCCCATGACGGGGGCGCGAGCGCGAGAGCTGTGGGCCATCGCCTGCCAGGCGCTCGCGGATTGACCTGCGGCGTGCGGTGTTGAGCGAGTGTTCGGCGGCAGGGGAGACCTCCACGTCGTGGAACGGTTGTTCGGTCCTCGAGGCGTCCGTCTTGACGTGGAACGCGTGTTCGGCGAGCCGGGGGGACCCCATGGCATGGAACAGCTGCTCCGTGGCCTTCGCTGTCGACCGCGGCGGGCGGCCGCTACTCTCGGCGCCATGACCGAGTCGCCCGCCAACTGGTACCCCGATCCGCTCGGCCGATATGAGCTGCGGTACTGGGACGGCGCGGTGTGGACCGACTACGTCGCCACGCAGGGCGTCCAGGCACTCGACCCACTCGCCGCGGCCCAGGCGGAACAGGCGGCCCAGGCAGCCCAGGCATACGCGGCCCGCGGGCGGGGCGGTGGAACCGTTCTGACCGAGCCCGTGCTCGTGGTGAGCCAGCGGCCGGAGGCGACCGAGACGGCCCACGAGTTCGCTATCGCCGATCAGTTCGGCCGGCACGTCGGCTGGGTCATCGAGGTCGGCCAGGGCTCGGCCAAGAAGGCGTTGCGGCGGCTGAGCTCGGTCGACCAGTTCCTTGCCCGCACCCTCCAGATCACCGACCCGAGCGGGGAGGTGCTTCTTCAGATCACGCGCCCCGGCAAGGTGTTCAAGAGCCGCGTGATCGTGCAGGACGGCGACGGCCACGAGATCGGCCAGATCCTGCAGCAGAACGTGTGGGGCAAGATCCGGATCTCGTTGGAGTCCGGCGGACACCAGTACGGCGCGATCGATGCCGAGAACTGGCGGGCGTGGGACTTCACCGTCCAGGACGACACCAGCACCGAGGTCGCCCGGATCACCAAGACCTGGGAGGGCCTGTCGACGGCGAGGTTCGCGACGGACGACAGCTACGTCGTCCGCATCTACCGGCCCCTCGAGGACCCGCTGCGCTCCCTGGTCGTCGCTGCGGCGCTCGCGATCGACACCGCCCTCAAGCAGGACGACAGCCGGAACTGACCCACCGCGGGCCTCAACCCGCCTTCTTCGCCCGCTTCTTCGGCTTCTCCTCGGCGACCTCGCCCCGGGACTCCTTCGCCGCGGCGACTGACTTCTGCAGGGCGGCGAGCAGGTCCACCACCTCACCCGAGGTAGGCGTCGACTCCGGGGTACGACGCACCTCGCCGCCCTCGACCTTGCTTGCCACCAGCGCCTCGACCGCGCCCGCGTAGTCGTCCTCGAACTCGGCCGGATCGAAGTCGCCGGAGAGCGTGTCGACCAGGAGCTTGGCCATCTTGACCTCCTCCTTGCGCACCTCGCCCTCGGAGCCGAGGTCGACCGAGAAGTCCGGCGTGCGGATCTCGTCGGGCCACATCATCGTCTGGAGCACGATCACGTCGCCGGTCTCCGTCGAGCGCACCCGCAGGACGGCGACGGTGGTGCGCTGCCTCAATGCCACGGTGACCACCGCCATCCGGTCCGCGTCGAGCAGCGCCTGCCGCAGCAACGCGTACGGCTTGGCGGCGGCACCCTCGGGCTCGAGGTAGTAGGAGCGCTCGAAGAGGAGCGGGTCGATCTGGTCGGTGGGCACGAACTTCTGCACCGCGATCTCGCGCGACGACGACGACGGCAGCTCGCGCATGTCCTCGTCGGTGAGCACGACCATCTCGCCGTCCTCGGTCTCGTACCCCTTCGCGATCTCGGAGTACGGGACCTCCTCGCCGTCGATGGAGCAGATCCGCTGGTAGCGGATGCGGCCCCCGTCCTTGACGTGGACCTGTCGGAACGACACGTCGTGCGACTCGGTCGCGGCGTACAGCTTCACGGGGACGTTGACCAGCCCGAACGACACCGCACCCTTCCAGATCGCTCTCATGCGTCACATCCTTCACGCCTCGGGGCAGGATTGCCACCATGATCCTGCCGATGCTCGCCACCCCCGGTACCCACGTACCGGTCGGCGAGGAGTGGGTCCACGAGGTGAAGTGGGACGGTGTGCGGATGCTCGGGGACGTCACCCGAGCCGCCACACCCGCCGTCACACCCGCCGTCACACCCGCCGTCACACCGGCCGCCACACCGGCCGGCGGGGAGCATGTCTCCGGCGAGTACGCCGTCCGGCTGACCACCCGCAACGGCAACGACGCCACCCGGGCGTGGCCCGAGATCGCCGGCCGCGGTCCGGGCCGCGACGTCCTGGTCGATGGCGAGGTGATCGCCCTGAACGCCGCCGGGCGCCCCGACTTCCGCAGGCTCGCCGAGCGGATGCACATCCGCGACGGCCGCAGGGCCGCGCGGCTGGCGGCGGCGGACCCGGCGACGTACCTGGTCTTCGATCTCCTCCGCCTCGACGGCCGCGACGTCACCGGGCTGGGGTGGACCGAGCGGCGCGCCCTGCTGGAGTCCCTCGACCTCGGCAGCTGGCAGGTCCCCGCGGTCTACGACGACGGAGCGCTGCTCCACCGGGTGACCCGCGACCAGGGACTGGAGGGCACGGTGTCCAAGCGGCGGGGGAGCCTCTACCGTCCGGGCCAACGCAGTCGCGACTGGGTCAAGCTCGCCCATCGCCATCGCGCCAGCTACGTGGTCGGCGGGTGGCGCCCGCAGGTCGGCACGCAGGACCGACTCGCCGCGCTGCTGGTCGGCGAGGTGACGGCCGAGGGCCTGGCCTACCGTGGCCGGGTCGGCAGCGGCATCGGTGCCAAGGCGAGCAGGATGCTGCGCGCACTGCTGACCGATGCCGCCGCCAGCCCGTTCGTCGACGACGTACCGAAGGAGGATGCCGTGGGCAGCCACTGGGTGGAGCCGCTCGTGATCGTCGACGTCGAGACCCATGGAGTCGGCTACGACCGCCTCCGCCAGCCGGCCTACGTCGGCGTACGGACCGATATCGCCCCCGCAGATCTGGAGGAACCATGAGACTCCGAGCAGTTGCCGCCGTTGCCGCCGTCGCCTCGGCGTGCGCCACCGCCATGGCGCCGGCCCACACCGCAGCGGCCACGCCTGCGAGCACGGCGCAGACCGTCAGGACCATCACCCTCGATCACGTGCCCGTGCGACTGGGTGCGAGCACGGCGCAGATCGTCACGGTGCTCCACACGACCGGATGGCATGCCCGGGTGGGCCTGTGGGTGCACCGCAACGGACACTGGCGTCGGGTGCTCGACTCGAGCAACGGCCGCACCGGATACGGCGGCCTGGTCGCCGCCGCGAAGCGCCGGCAGGGCACCGGCAGTACGCCGCTCGGCACGTTCGGGCTGATCTCGAGCTTCGGCACCCAGCCGCGCCAGGCCGGCTGGAAGCTGGGCTACCGGCGGATCCGCAAGGGTGACTTCTGGGTCGAGGACAACACCTCCCGCTTCTACAACCGATACCGCAACCAGAGCCAGGGCGGCTTCCACTGGCGCTTGCCGACGAGCGCGCCGAACGGCTCGGAGCGGCTCTCCGACTACCCGGTCCAGTACGAGTACGCCGTGGTCACCTCGTTCAACCGCGACCAGGTCCGCCACCGCGGCGCCGGCATCTTCCTGCACGTCAACGGCAGCGGCGCGACCGGCGGCTGCATCAGCGTGCCGCGCAAGATGATGCGGGCGATCATGAACCGCCTGGACCCCGCGAAGCACCCCGTCATCGCGGTCGCCCGGTGATCGGCGGTGCGCCCCGAGGAGTGCGCCCGATGAGCGCCGGCAATGAGTGCCCCGGCGAGCGCCGCCGATGAGTGAGCTGCGTGTCGACGTGGAGGGGCGCACCCTGCGGATCTCCAACCTCGACAAGGTCCTCTACCCGCGCACCGGCACCACCAAGGGCGAGGTCCTCGACTACTACGCGCGGGTGGCCCCGGTGCTGCTGCCTCAGCTGCGCGACCGTGCCGTCACGCGGATCCGCTGGCCCCACGGCGTGGCGGGGCAGAGCTTCTTCGAGAAGAACGCTCCCGCCGGTACGCCGTCGTGGGTGCGCACCGTCACCGTCCCCACCAGCGGCAGCCGCACCGCGGAGAGAAGGGAGGGGACGCTCACGTTCCCGGTCGTCGACGACCTCGCCACGCTCACCTGGCTGGTCAACCTGGCCGCCCTGGAACTCCACGTGCACCAGTGGCGCGTGGACCGCGAGGGCCGACCGGCCGGTGCCGACCGGATCGTCATCGACCTCGACCCGGGCGAGCCCGCCGGCCTCGCGGAGTGCTGCCAGGTGGCTCTGCTGGTGCGCGAGAGGCTGGCCACGCACGGGCTGCATGCGACGCCGGTGACCAGCGGCAGCAAGGGGCTCCACCTCTATGCGGCGCTGCCGTCCCGGACCGAGAGCAGTGACGCCACCGGCATCGCCAAGGCCGTCGCGGACGGGCTGGAGAAGGAGCATGGCCGCTTGGTCACCAGCACCATGACCAAGTCGCGGCGCAGCGGTAAGGTGTTCCTGGACTGGTCGCAGAACTCCGGCTCGAAGACCACCATCGCGCCGTACTCGCTCAGGGGCCGCGACATCCCGACGGTAGCCGCGCCGAGGTCCTGGGACGAGGTCGAGGCCGGCGCTGAGGACCCCATCGCGCTCGAGCAGCTCCGGTACGACGCGGTGCTGGACCGCATCGCGTCGATGGGGGATCTCTTCGACCTGGCTTAGACCGGGCTTAACTGTTGACGGCTCATTACCTTCGTGTGGCTGCTGGGTGGAGCTAAGGTGCAGCATCATTCCCTAGCCTGATCGCACCGGGGAGAGGGAGTCGCCGTGGAGATTCGACCGGTTCCGCACCGGGCGCCCGTAGGTGCCGGGGTCTGGTTGGCCGTGGTCTGCGCCGTCGCCGCGCCCCTGGTCCTCCTGGTGCTGCTTCCCGGCGTCCTGGGCCTGCAGCGGTACGTCGTCACGGGACGCTCCACGGACGGACCGGTCGACCGCGGCTCCCTGATCCTGACCCGGCGCGTGCCGGTGACCGACCTCGTGGCCGGCGACGTCATCTCCTTCGTCCCGCCCGCGCCGTACGCCGGCGAGGGCCTGGTCACCAGGCGAGTGGCGCGGGTCGAGCCCGGCGTGGTCGAGACGGTGGCCGACGGAACCCACGGCATCGACCCGTGGCGGCTGCCGACGAACGGTCCGAGCGTGAGCCGGATGGTCTTCCACGTCCCTTGGATCGGCTATCCGTTCCTCCACGCGGCCGATCGCGGACTGTGGGTGATGCTCGCCGCCGTACCCCTGGCAGCCATCGGGGTGGCCTTCGGCGCGGATCAGCAACGCCGGCGCCAGCATGCCCGCGAGTCGATCGTGCTGTCGGTGGCCGGCGGCCCACGTGACCCCCGGCGCCCCGGCGCGCTGGCGGCCGGCGTACGGAGCCCCGAGAACGAATAGTGACAAGCGACCCCTCAGCGACGAGGCGGGTATCTATCCTCTAGGCATGGCTCATACGGTTCTCGTGGTCGAGGACGAGGAGGACATCGCCTTCCCGCTCGTGCGCACGCTCGAGCGCGAAGGGTACGACGTCACGTGGGTCGACAGCGGGCGCAAGGCGCTCGACGTGCTCGCCGAGCCGAGCGCCACCGAGGTCGTCATCCTCGACCTGGGGCTGCCGGACATGGATGGCCTCGACGTCTGCCGGCAGGCGCGCGAGGGTGACTTCGAGGGCGGCATCATGATCGTCACCGCGCGGGCGGGCGAGCTCGACCGCGTCGTCGGCCTCGACTACGGCGCCGACGACTACATGGCCAAGCCGTTCGGGCTGGCCGAGCTCCAGGCGCGAGTGCGCGCGCTGCTCCGGCGCACCGGTGCCGGCTCGGCGGCGCCTTCCGAGGTCGGGTTGCGCATCGACGTCGCCGCCCATCGCGTGTACTCCGGTGAGACCGAAGTCGGACTCACCGGCAAGGAGTTCGAGGTGCTGACGGTGCTCGCCGCCCACCGCGACAAGGTCGTCTCCCGCGACCGGCTGATGGCCGAGGTGTGGGACGAGAACTGGTACGGCTCCACCAAGACGCTCGACGTGACCATCGGTCGTCTGCGGCAGAAGCTCGAAGCCGCAGGTGTGACCGACAAGGTGGTCGCGGTCCGTGGCGTCGGCTTCCGCCTCGAAGGCGGAAGTCCCGATGCGTGAGCGTCTGACGCTCGCCTTCGTCGCTGTCGCCGTCGTCCTCGTGACCGTGGCGATCCTGGTGCGCGCCTACGCCCTCTCCGGCGACCTGCGCGCCGACAAGAGCGTCGATCTCCACGCCGAGGCGGCCTCGCTCGCCTCGGCCATCGACGAGCGCACCGCGGCGGGGAAGACCGTCGACGCCACCTTCCTCGCCCGGATCATCGGGCCCGACGTCCGCGCCGTCTACCACCGCGCCGGCCTTCCCGACGTCGTCGTGATGGGAAGCGACTTCCCCGGCAGCGCGACCTTGGCGGGGAACGACGACCTGTGGGCCGTCGCGGACGCCGCCGGCGGCCGGCTCACCATGACCGAGGCCGGCACCGTCGTCCCGGACCTGATGACGGGTGACACCACCTCGCTGGTCCTGCTCTTCGTGCTCGTGACCCTGGTCGCGGGCGGGCTGGGCTACTTCGTGGCCCGGTGGCTGTCGGCGCCGTTCTGTCAGCTCGCGATCGTGGCCGCCGGGCTGGGCCGCGGGCGGTTCGCCCTGGACCTGCCGCGGACCCGCATCCCCGAGGCGCGCGCGATCGCGAGCGCGCTGGAGTCCAGCTCCGCGCAACTGCAGGAGCGGATCGCGCGCGAGCGCCAGATGGCCGAGCACGCCTCGCATGTGCTGCGTACGCCGCTGACCAGCCTGCGCCTCGAGCTGGACGACGTCCTCGGCCAGGCCGAGGCCTCGGACGAGATGCGCGCCGCCGTCGAGCGCTGCGTGCAGCGGATCGACCAGCTGGACGCCGTGACCGGTGAGTTGGTCGAGCTCGCGCGACACGGCAGCCTGCTGGTCGGGGCGGAGATCCCCCTGCGCGAGCTCGCCACCCAGTCGACGCAGCGGTGGGCCGACGAGCTGGGCCAGCGCGACCGCGCCGTCACCGCCACGGTGGAGGGCGACCTCGACACGTCGTACACGCCAGGGCCCGTGGAGCAGATCCTCGACCTGGTGCTCCTCGACGTCGGCCACCGCACCCGCGGACCGGTCAAGATGATCTTCGAGGCCGGGACCGACTCGCACTTGCGGATCGTGGTGTCGTGGCGAGGCGTCGCCCGGCCGCACCCGGCGCGGGTCGACGGCGCGCAGCCGTTGGTCCGTGCCCGAGCGGTCGCGATGGCGCTCGGCGGACGGCTGGAGGAGCCCCCGGCCGGCGACTCGGTGTGGGTCCGGCTGCCCCGGCGCTGACCGCGTCGTTGGGGCAGGGCCGATAGGGCAGGATGGCACCATGACGACGAGGCCCATCGAGACCTGGCTGACCGATATGGACGGCGTCCTGGTCCACGAGGAGGTGCCGATCCCCGGAGCCGCGGAGTTCATCGAGGCGCTGAAGGCGTCGGGCCGTCGCTTCCTGGTGCTCACGAACAACTCGATCTTCACCCCGCGTGACCTGCGGGCGCGGCTGCTGGGATCCGGGATCGACGTGCCCGAGAGCGCGATCTGGACCTCGGCCCTGGCCACCGCGAAGTTCCTCGACGACCAGCGCCCGGCCGGTTCGGCGTACGTCGTGGGGGAGGCGGGCCTGACGACGGCCCTCCACGATGTCGGCTACGTCATGACCGACCGCGACCCCGACTATGTCGTGCTGGGCGAGACCCGCACCTACTCGTTCGAGGCGATCACGCGCGCGATCCGGCTGATCGATGGCGGTGCCCGCTTCATCGCCACCAATCCCGACGCCAGCGGCCCCTCCCAGCACGGCAAGCTGCCCGCCACCGGCTCGGTCGCCGCGCTCATCTCGACCGCCACCGGTCGCAAGCCCTACTACGTCGGCAAGCCGAACCCCTTGATGATGCGCTCGGCGCTCAACCGCATCGAGGGCCACTCCGAGACCACCGCCATGGTCGGCGACCGGATGGACACCGACATGGTCTCCGGCCTCGAGGCCGGCCTGCGGACCTTCCTGGTGCTGACGGGCTCGACGACGAAGCAGCACGTGGAGGACTTCCCCTACCGCCCGACCGAGGTCTTCGACTCCGTGAAGGATCTGGTGGACCTGGTCTGAGCGCTGGCTGAACCTTTCCTGAACATTGGGGGGCATGGTGTGTGACGGCTGGGGTATCGGAGGCAGGTGAGCACAGCTGCAGCCTCTCGGGAGCCCCTCACGAAGGACCAGCGCAACGCGTTCACGGCCGCCCTTCTCGGCTGGACGATGGACGCGTTCGACTACTTCATCGTGGTGCTGGTGTACGCCGATATCGCGGCCGACTTCGGCGTCTCGAAGGAGAAGGTCGCGTTCCTGACGACCGCGACGCTGCTCACCCGGCCGCTCGGTGCGCTGCTCTTCGGTCTGTGGGCCGACCGGGTCGGGCGTCGGATCCCGCTGATCGTCGACGTCTGCTTCTACTCGATCGTCGGATTCGCGTGCGCGTTCGCGCCCAACCTCACGGTGCTGATCGTGCTGCGGTTCCTCTACGGCATCGGCATGGGCGGGGAGTGGGGGCTCGGCGCGGCACTGGCGATGGAGAAGATCCCGAGCCATCGACGAGGCTTCTTCTCGGGGTTGCTGCAGGAGGGCTACTCCTTCGGCTACCTGCTCGCCGCGGCGGCGTACCTGCTGCTCAACCAGGCCTTCGGACTCTCCTGGCGATGGCTCTTCGCCCTCTCGATCATCCCGGCGTTCGTCAGCCTCCTCATCCGGATGCGGGTCGGCGAGTCGGACGTGTGGAAGGAGAGCCGCGAGACCATGCGCGTGACCAGCACGCGCTTCCGTGACGTCTTCCTCAAGCCCGTCATCCTGCGTCGGTTCATCTACCTGATCGTGTTGATGACGGCCTTCAACTGGATGAGCCACGGCACGCAGGACGTCTACCCGACCTTCCTGCGCGCCACCGACAACGGCGGAGCGGGGCTGTCCGAGACGACCGCCCTGGTGATCGCGATCATCTACAACGTCGGCGCGATCATCGGCGGTCTGGTCTTCGGCACCCTCTCGCAGCGGTTCGGCCGCCGCTACACGATCGCCTTCTGCGCCATCCTCGGCCTGCCGATCGTGCCGCTGTTCGCGTACTCCACCACGGCCGCGATGCTCTGCCTGGGCTCCTTCCTCATGCAGGTCTGCGTGCAAGGCGCCTGGGGCGTGATCCCGGCGCACCTCACGGAGCTCTCGCCCGACGCCATCCGCGGCTTCTACCCCGGTGTGACCTACCAGCTCGGCAACCTCTTCGCCGCGCTGAACCTGCCGATCCAGGAGCGCCTGGCCGCCTCGCACGGGTATCCGTTCGCCCTGACCGTCACGATCGTGCCCGTGCTGTGCTGTGTGGCGGTCCTGGTGCTGATCGGCAGCGAGGCCCGCGGGATCGAGTTCGGTGGGCGGCGTCCGTCCGAGGAATCCCTCTCGGTCACGTGACCGGGGGGACTCCTAGTGACCTGCCGAGACCTCGACCACGGCACGCCAGGTCGCCGACGCCGCGGAGGACGAGAAGGTGTAGTTGCCGGGGGCGCTCAGCTCGACGGCGGCGACCGTCGTACCGCGCAGCGGGGTCAGGGGCGGGGCCACGGCGTGTGCGCCGCCCGCGGGGCCGTCCACCGTGGGCTGGGCCCAGCCGTCGCCAGGCTTGAGGTCGGGGGCCTTCAGCACCACCAGGATGGTGGTTCCCGGTGTGGCGCAGTAGGTCCCGTGGTCGCGCTCGGTAAGCGCCTTCTTGATCGGTGGTACGTCGCTGGCGGGCAGCGGCGTACAGGGGGTGGCCGGTCCCGAGGCCGAGCCTGATGCGGGACCCGACGCCGGGCCGCTGGTGCTGTGCCCGCAGCCGCCGACGCCCATGAGTACGGCGATGGTGGCGCCGGCGCTCAGCGCGCGACGCCACCAGCCGTGGTGCAGAGAGCTCATCGGTCGCAGGGTCAGCCCTGGTCGGTCGAGGAGTTGTAGTACAGGTCGCAGCCGCCGGTGCCGCCCTTGTTGTTGCTGTAGAGACCCTGCACGGCGAAGTTGCCGCCGTTGAGGCTCACGATGCCCGACTTCCCGTAGGACCAGGCGCACTTGTCGCCGTTCTCGCCGCCGGTGGTGCTGTCGGCGTCGTCGCGCCAGGCCTCGGTGGTGCCGGGGAGCGGGTCGGTCACCGTCTCGGCGTACTCGTGGCCGCCGACGATCGTCACGCCCTCGGTGGTGGAGTTGACGCCGGAGGTGCCGGTGGCGACGTACCCCGAGCCGCAGCTGGCGGCGGCATCGGAGATGTAGGGCAGGTTGGTGAAGGTGGTGTCGACGCCGTTGACCGAGACGTTGGAGTGCCAGGCGCAGTACTGGGTGCCGAAGCCCGACGGCGTCACGCCGTGCGGCGAGGCGACGACGATCTGGACGTTGGTGCCCGAGACGCCGAAGTGGTTGGCGGCCTTGACGGCCTCGTTGGCCAGCTGCGTCTGGCTTGCGGCCTTGGGCGAGCTCACCGTGTTGTCGACCCAGGTGCCTGCCAGCGGGCTGGCCGACGGGTGGTCGACGTGGGTGCCGGCGGTGCCGCAGTTGACGGTGCCGACCGCGACGCCGGAGCAGTACTGGGTGGTCGAGGTCGACCAGTTGTCGCCGGTGCCGTAGAGGCTGGAGATGAACTTCGTGTAGAGCGGCGCCTCACCGGCAGGGTCGGTCGTCGGCAGCCCGTTGCTGCCGGCTGTGCCCCACTGGCTGCCGTAGAAGACCACGTAGACCTTCTGGGCGGTCTGCACCTGACCGCCGTGGTAGGTCATCTGCTCCGCCGCCAACGACGTGGCGGCGGCGACCTTGCTGTGAGCGGCGGCGTTGGCCGTCTTCATCGCGTTGCCGTGATTGACCAGCTCGTTGCCACTGCCCTGGGCGAACACCGGGGAGGTCATGAGACCGAGCACCGAGACCGCGCTCGCCATGGCGAGCACCTTCATCGACTTCAATGCAGCTCCTTGAGGTATGACGAGCCGACGTAGGTGGCGCCGCCCGCTCCGAGCCACCCGGGTCTCGGGTGGTGAGAGGAACCTAGAGAGAGAAATCATCCGCTGCCAAGCACTCGGGCGAGCATTTCTCCCTGATCAGCCGCATTTCCAGTACCAATTTTCTGCACTGCACAGAAGTGCAAAAGTTGCGTCGCCCTGGCGCAGCGACCACCCGGGGAGTCCCTGCCGGCCGCCTGAGGTCATCGCGCAGGCGATCCCGGCATCCCACGGAACCGCTCTGAGGCCGGTTGCTCGGGCCACCGAGAGTTATCCACAATCGCGCTTTTCCCTCTTTCTGCGACTGTTTGAGCCCGTTTAGCCTGGAGGCTCATTCGGCTCCGTACGGCGCTGGAGCCGCACTCGGGGGAACGGAAGCCGCCCATGGGCCTCATCCAACTGTCGTCATCGAGCGACGTCGTCGAGGGCCTCGACCGACTCGTCCGCGAGCGGGTGCGCAGCGAGGCGGTCGACCCCCAGGGCGACACCCGCCTGGTGCGCACGATCACCGAGGCGGTCGTGCGCGACCACGACGAGCGGTCGCTGACCGGTGTGGTCGCGCCGCTGGCCGATCCCGAGGCGGTCGTGGGTGAGCTCGTCGCGCGGGTCAGCGGCTTCGGTCCGCTCCAGCCGTACCTCGACGACCATGAGGTCGAGGACAGTCGGATCGATGGAGCGATGCCGTGGGGCTGAGTGCTCGGCACTGCTCCAGCCAGGTGGCTCGCGGGATCGCGGCGGACCTGCTCGGACATGCCTGGGCGCCCCTGGATGGGGACGGAGTTGTGCCAAAGTCTGTGCCACGCTGCGACGCTCGGCGCAGTCCCGGGGACCTTGACATGGTTCAAGTGTAAGCCTCTACACGTCTTTGCCGACTGGCCCTGCGCGATGCTTTCCGCACAGCGTCGCCTAACGCGGCACGGTGGCTACGTGAGTCGGCCTGCGACCGGCGCCGTCGACGAACCTCGAGTCGCCCGAGCAGGCCGCCTTCTTGATCTCGTCGAAGCAGCGATGTGCACCTTCGGTCGAGGTCCTTGTACGCGTCCTTGTCGGGTCCCTGTCACGGTCGGCGCCGCCCACCTTGAAGGCGTAGCGATCGCCCAGACCGAGCACGGGCTTCGAGGTGGGTCCGCTGGTCGGCGCCATCAATTCGTCGGCGTTGTCGACAGAGTGACCAAGACCGACAGCGTGACCAAGTTCGTGGAGTAGGACATGCGCACCCTCCGGGGGTGCGGGGGTCGGCCTCAGGGGTGTCGTCGCGCGCGACCACTCGGCCGGGCGTGATGGTCTCGCCGGACGCCTCCGGTCCGCCATCGCCCAGTTCTGGGTCATGCAGCTCGTTGCCGGGGGCCTGCTGCCCCTGGGAGACGTAGCGGACATGGATGGCACCAGCGACGGACGCCCTCGGCTCGACGACCAAGGGCAAGCCGCTGGCGTCGACGAGCGTGCCCACCACCGAGATGAGCGTCTTCTCGGTGCTGGCGAGCGCGGTGCCGTCTAGCACGACGAGGATCGGCTCGTTGCATGCCCACTTGATAGGCTTAGCGTCGTCCTTCGCGATGAAGGCGCAGTGGCGACCTCCTTTGAGTCCATGCGGGGCACCAGGCGTGTTCAGCACCTGATCCCGCGCCGCTGGCGCCGCCCTGGACGGCGCGTCGAGCGTGGGGGCGGCATGGGCGCCGCGACGGCGGCGATAAGTGGGGTGCCGAGGATCAGCCAGCGGCCGATGTGGTCGTCACTCTCGTCACGGTCGTCGAGCTGGTCGACTACGGCGTCGGGCTCGCGACGCAGCAGACCGCTCGCAAGATCACGACGGGCATCTTCCTGTCGATCCGGATCGAGTGGCATCCCAACGGGTTCATTGTCTTCCGGCTCGACGAGGCGCAGGACGGCACCTTCACCGGTTCGCACCGCGTCCACATCTGGCCTGGCAAGATTGTGCGGCGAGCACTGCCTCGCCACCCGACGATCCACAGTCACGACGGGGAGATGCAGTACCAAGGAAGCCCGGGACGCTTCCTCTGCCCGGGAATCTCCACGCCACAGTGGATTCTCAACGGCCGGAGAAAATGGTCAGAACGAACTATTCCGAGGTCCTCACCGTGGGTGCAATCGTCGCTTTACCCAATCGACGGAGTCCCATGAATGGCATTCTCAAAATTCCCGCAGTAGTTATCTGCCTCGTCTCAGTTCTGATACTCGAACCGCAGAGTTTCGCCCAAGCCGACAGTCCTCTCGTCACCTCTGTCACGCTGGCCCCCGTCGCCTCGCCAGACGACCCGACAATGACGGCTCAGATCACGTTGACCTTTGACACCCCAGAGCCGCTCGGTTCGGTGGCGCCATCAGTGGCCGCGGCGTTCGGCTCGAACGCTCAGATCGAGTCGTGGCAGTCTCCAAGTACGCCCGTAGGTTCGAGGTCCGGTCCATCCTCGAGCGCCAGGGGTGCTGGGACGATGGGGGCCCGTGCGACACATGCGGCTTCGCTGTCGCCCGAGGCGATCCCCGCTCCGCGACCGGTAGGGGGCCCAAGTGCCTATCAAGCCATCTACTGCAACGAGTCCTACGACTTCATCGACGGTGACGGTGACTACTCGATTCAACGCGCATGTGGTGCGTCGAGGGCCCCTTGGGGCTGGCGCATGAGCACAGGCCTTCAGGCAATATGCGTCAGTTCCGTCAGTGAGAGCGGCATGAACTGGTACCTCGACTCAACCCGTCAGCCGCTCGGTGCCCCCCACGTGGAGGGGTGCGGCTACCAGTTCCATGGCACGTACAGTGGCTTGGCAAAGGGAGACTTCGTCGACTATGACGACTCATTCACGTTCACACATGACCTGGCGGGCGGTGGAACTGCAGTTGTCTCGATCGAAGGCTACCTTCATTTTGTCGGCTCGGCGTAGGTTCGTCGGGTGCAGCAAATACTTCACGTAACGGCACGCGTCGTCGTTCCCGTCGTTGCTGCGATGCTCGCCGACGAGAACGTCGGCGAGCTGTCGCTACGAATGCTTCAAGACGGCCTACTGCTCACACTGGAAGCTGAAGGCGAGCGGTTCCAGTGTTACCTATCCACCGAAGGTGCGGCGCCGCGGAGCGAAGGTGAGATGCGTGAGGGCCTAGCTGCCGATCTTCAGGACTTCATCGCAGAAAGCAGATTTGGCTGGGGCCAACTGCGTAACTATACCGCGCAGTGAGGGGATGCCGACTGACTAGCGGCTTCCCCGCCGGCTAATGGCGCGGATCTGATGTAGTTGGACGGTTGGCCTTCGCCAGGATCTCCTCGGCGGGTCTTGGTCCACACGAAGGGGTGGGCGCGGTCGTGCCAGCCGTCGATGGAGGCGCGGATCTTGGCGTTGGGGTCCTTGACGAACGTGAACACTCCGCGGCGGATGGTCTGGCTCTCGACGATGCCGAACCAGACCTCGACCAGGTTCATCCACGAGCCGTGCGTCGGGAAGTGGACCTTGAACCGCGGTTCTGCTCGAGCCGATCGCGGACGTTCTTGTGCTTGTGCGCAGCGTAGTTGTCCATCACCAGACGCAGCGAGCGGCTCACCATCGGCATCGGTGACGTCGCGGTAGGCCCGCTCGATCTGCTTGAGGAAGGCCAGGAACTCCTGGTGGCGATGCTTGCCCGCGCCACCGAGGTGTTGGAGAGCGCCGGTGACTGATGACAGGGTTGGTCCCGGAGCGGTCGATGATCCACTCGAGGTACCTGGCCGAGGAGGCGGCGGCTCTGCGGAGCCCGAATGGGGTGTGGGTTGTGCCGCTGCCGCTGTGGATCTGTACAAACAGCACGTCGAGGCCATAGGTGGTGTAGCTGCAAGCCATCTCGCGCGATCCCGACGGCGTGATCCCGAACGCCGAGTCGCACTACGCCACCCTCACGCTTGCGCGGACGAGCTCACCGCGCGAGGCCTCGATGCCAGCTCGCTCGTCCGATACGGACTCACCCCCCAGCTGGTCGCCAGCGTGCTGGGCCCTACCTGGCCGGCATCGTTGACCCGACGGTGAGCTTCGAGCGCCCCCACACCCTGGCTGAAGAGTGCGCGAGTTAATGGCGCGACGTACTGAATACGGTGATGGCTGGGTGCGATCTTGACCCCCGCTCCCTCTCTCGCCGACCTCCGAAGGCTTTCGGCGGTGCTGGACGCCACCGTTCCGTCGACCCTGACCTGGTGCCAGAACGCGAGCCTGAGTGACATGGTCGGATTGAGGGCACCGGATGTCGGCTGGCTGCATAGCCACGAGTTGCTGAAGCTCGAGCCGGAGGCGCTCGAGCGGTACCAGTGGATGGTCGACCGCTTCTCGGTGACCAACCCGGAGGACTGGATGGAGAGCTCCCTGCGTCTGGAGTACCGATGGTCCAACGAGAACGGCGCACCCCGTGCGCCCAGACGATCATGGCCGACCAGACGGTGTCAGCGGCCGACTTGGATCGAGAGATCGCCCAAACGCACGATGTCTCCGGACGGTCCGGCGATTCCTCGGATCAACGCGAATCTCGCCTCACGTATGCAGGCCCAGACCTGCGGGCTTCTGAGGGAAGGCAAGTCCGAGGCCGCAGCCACCCTGTTTGAGTTCGCGGTCTCGGAGAACCCGAACGACGCCGCCGCCCACAACAACCTCGGGTTCTGCCTGATGCCCAGCGATCCCGATCGAGCGTGGTCCCATCTGCGGGCATCCGAGCTGGGCTATGAACCTGCGATCATCAACATCGTCAACCGCGTGCAGTGCTTGGCGTTGCTTGGCGATGCCGCCGGCGCCCTTGCACTCGCCGGGAAGGAGTGGGGTGTCGCGGCGGTCATGCCTCGGATGCCAGCGATCCTGTGGAAGCAGGAGCGCGGCTCCGTGGTGGTGCTGGGCCCTAGCCGAGCGAGTCGATCCTGTCGATGCGCTCGTCTCCCTCGCGATGGAGATGGCCGAGGACCTCGGCTCAACTTGTGTCGCCGACTGGCGTGCTCGTCTAGCGTCCTTATCGGCCGCCTCTCCTTCTCCGGCTCACCGACCAAGGGTCCGGCGGCGGGGCCCCGGACTGCACGAGCGCCGAGAACAATCCTGAGAAATGCGTAAGAGAAATAAGATCTCTCTGTGCAAGCGCGGTAGCTCTCTTAGTGTTCCAGGCGGAGTGAGGCCGCATCGGGCGGCGTCTCGGGAGCGCGACGACATGACCTTCGGGGTTGTCGCGGAGGAAGGATCGCGCCGATGCGCCGGTTCATCACTGCTGCCATCGTGGCCACGGTCGTCTCTGCCGGTCTGGGGGTGCTGGGCGAGGGTCCCACCAGCGCCGCTGACGGAGTT
>Ga0131853_10001942_pt1 | contig 36943 bp, 32 predicted proteins | sample TergutLab28metaG_FD_92764 | JGI IMG/M metagenome (GOLD analysis project Ga0131853, IMG submission 92764) | Labiotermes labralis P1 segment gut microbial communities from Petit-Saut dam, French Guiana - Lab288 P1 (version 2) (version 2) | ecosystem: Host-associated > Arthropoda: Insects >... | reverse complement strand
CCGGTGCCTCGTCGGCTCGGGTGGCTCACCTGCGCACCAAGGAGACCGACCACGAGATCGACCTGATCGTCGAGGGTGAGGACAGGCGCGTCGTCGCCATCGAGGTCAAACTGAGCGCAACGGTGGGCGACAGCGACGTACGCCATCTCAACTGGCTGCACGACCGTATCGGTGACCGGCTGGGTGACCGGGTGCTCATCACGACTGGCGAACACGCGTATCGCAGAACCGACGGCGTAGCCGTGGTCCCGCTCGCACTGCTCGGCCCATAGCCCAGCGACGATGCCGGTGGCGCGTCCCCCCGGCGGCCCCAAGTCGGCAACTGTGGTCTTTGTCGGCTGTTGTTCAAGCGTGTTCGACGCCTTGCCGGTGGCGACCAACGCGCGTGGGCTGCCGCGCGTAATGAGTAGGTCGTCGGTTCGATTCCGACAGGCGGCTCCACTCCGATCCCGTCCTGACCAGCGCAGACACCGCGCGGACAGGGCGGCGATCATCCATGCCTGCACCGTCCGAGTCGTGAGTGTGTGCGAGGGCCATAGACCTCGCACACACTCACAACTCGACGGGACGCCGAACCGCACGGCCCGCGAACGGCCCAGGCCGACGCCGGGTTCCAGCGTCCCCTTGAAGCGGCGATCGCGTCTGTGCGTCCATCGGTGGTCTACCTCTGCCTGTCCTGCGCACGCGCAAACAAGCGCAGTCGTGATCAGACGCGGTCGTGACCAGACGCAGAAGACCCCGCAGGGCGTCTCGGGTCACCCTGCGGGGTCTGATCTGAATCTAGACGGCGCGACGAAGAGCTGTCCCGTGAATGCGGCGAGAGGCCGGGACTGGTCTGGTCAGGTCAGCCGCGCGTTCTCGGCGGCAGCGGCACGAACATCGAGGTGCGCGCTTCGTACTCGGCCCATCCCGGCCGGCCCCGCATCCGCCGGTCGGTCATCCGCGCACCGGTGCCGAAGACGAGGAACCAGGTCATCGCCGCGGGCGCAGGGAGGGTGACGAGCGCGGCGATCCATCCGGCGGCGCTCCCGCCGACGAGCCAGATGCCCCACCACACACACGCGTCGCCGAAGTAGTTCGGGTGACGGGTCCAGCTCCACAGGCCGCGGTCCATGACCGGCCCCCGGTTGGGATCGGCCTTGTACGCCCGCAGCTGCGCGTCGCCGACGGTCTCGAAGGTCAGTCCGAGGAGCCAGGTCGCGACGCCGGCCGCGATCGGCCAGTCCGCGCTCGTGCGCAGCGTCGTGCCGGCGACCACCGGCAGCGAGATCAGCGCGACGACCGCGCCCTGCAGCACGAACACCTTGAGTACGGCGCGGCGCCATGGGATCTCGCCGACCTTGCCGCCGAGCAGGTCGACGTACCGGGGATCCTCCGCTGAGGCCGATCGCAGCCGGTCGACCATATGGTTCGCCAACCGCATTCCCCAGATCACGACCAGCCCGACCACGAGCCAGCGCCGCCCCGACGAGCCGGTGTCCAAGGCCTGAGCGACGACCGCGGCCACGAGTGCGAGCGCGACGAAGGTCGCTCCCCAGGCGGCGTCGACCACGACGACGCGGCCCTGGGCGCGCGCCACTCTCGCGGTGAGACCCATCGCGACCGCGATCGTCACCGCCGCGGCCACCGAGACGATCAGCACGTGCATGCCGGTACTCATCCGTCCTCCCGGGTGAAGAGCAGCTGGTGGTCGTCGATGTAGCCGGAGAGGAAGCCCGCCCGGGAGTACTCCAGGTAGAAGTGCCACATCCGCCGGAACATCGCGTCGAAGCCGAGCGCCTCGACCTGCGTGGCGTTCGACCCGAACCGTGCGTCCCACTGGCGCAGCGTCTCGGCGTAATGGGCGCCGAGCGCCGTCGTACTCCGCAGCCGCAGCGCCGTGTGGTCGCGCGCGGTCTCCTCCAGCGCCCGCACCGAGGGAAGGAATCCGCCCGGGAAGATGTACTTGGTCATCCAGGTGTGGGTGTCGCGGGTGGCGAGCATCCGGTCGTGCGGCATGGTGATCGACTGGATCGCGACCCGGCCGCCGGGAGCGAGGACCCGATCGATGGTCTGCAGGTACGTCGCCCAGTGCCGCCAGCCCACCGCCTCGACCATCTCGACCGAGACCACTGCGTCGTACGTCCCGGCAACGGCGCGGTAGTCGCACAGCTCGATCGCGACCCGATCGGCGACGCCGGCATCGGCGACCCGGCGTCGGGCCCAGGCCGCCTGTTCCTCGGACAGGGTCACGCTGTGGACCGTCGCGCCGCGAGCCGCGGCCCGCAGCGCGAGGGCGCCCCAGCCGGTCCCGATCTCGAGCAGCCGCGTGCCCGGGCCGACGTCCGCGAGGTCGAGGAGTGCGTCGATCTTGCGCTCCTGCGCGGCCTGCAGGTCGTCCCCGGCGATCGGCCGGCCCGCAGCGTCGGCGCGGAACCACCCACAGGAGTAGGTCATCGTGGGGTCCAGGAAGAGCTCGAACAGGTCGTTGGACAGGTCGTAGTGGTGGGCGATGTTGCGCCGTGTGTCGGCCGCGTCGCCGCGGTCCTCGTGCGGGATCCGGGTCATCACGGCGCCGCGCAGCAGCTGCAGCGGGCCGGGGACCAGCTCGCGCAGATGCGCCGCCGGTACCGCGAGGAAGCCGGCCAGGTCCTCGGCCTCCCACGCGCCGGTGAGGTAGGCCTCCCCGAAGCCGATGGACTGATCGCGGCCGAGGCGCGCGAAGAGCTCCTGCGGCCGCAGCACCGTCATCACCGGGCCACCTCGGCCGATCGTGCGGACGCCGCTGGGCGAGTGCAGCTCGACGGTGACGTCGAGCCGACTCATCGCGGCGGTGAAGACGGCCTTCGCTGCCTGGGCGGCGAGCGCGGTCCGCGGTCCGCCGGGCACGGACGCGAGGTGGTCCCAGCGCTGCTCGGGGGTGGTGTGGATGGTGGTCATCGAACGCCTTCCTGATGGTGGGCGGGACGGGGGCGGACGGGTAGGCCGCGCGCCCACAGCCGGATGCCGTGGGCGCGGATCCGGGCGGCGTCGATCGGTCCGGCGAGCACGGCAGCCAGGCGGTGGCCCTCGACCCGACGCCCTCGCAGCGAGGCACTGAAGACGGCGCCGTCGTCGGTGTGCAGCGCGACCGCGAGGTCGAGCCGCTCGCCGGGTTCGGGCGCCGTGATCCGATACCAGCCGTCGGTCCCGTGGAACGGCGAGACGTACATCTGCTTCGCGGCCTCGCCGCGCCCGCGGGCGTCGGGATGCAGCAGGTAGGCGTGCCGGTCGCCGTAGGTGTTGTGCACCTCGACGACGGTCGCCAGCGGGGAGCCGTCGCGCCGGGTGCACCAGAACACGCTGATCGGGTTGAAGCAGTGGCCCAGGGCGCGCGGGTGGGCGGCCAGCCTGACCTCGGCGTCGCCGAGGTCGAGGTCGTGGAGCGCGAGGAATCCGGCCAGGTTGTCCCTGATCGTGGCGTCCGGGTCGCCGAGGTGGTCACGCGCCTCGATGCTCCCCAGGATGGCTCGGCGCAGCCGGCCGAGCGGGCCGCGCGGGTGCGGCAGATGATCGATGTCGACGACCCACAACGACGAGGCGTGGGTGAAGCTGCGACGCCACGGCCGACGGCGTACGTGCGTCACCCGGGTGGCGTAGACCTGTGGCGATCCCGTCGGCCGGTCCGGCCAAGCGAAGCCGAGCCGCCGGGCGGCCGCGACGCCCGCGCGAGCGCCGTCCTCGTGGAAGCCCCAGCCGTGGTAGGCGCCGGCGAAGGCGACGCGGTCCGTGTCGAGCTCGCGGAGTCGGCCTTGGGCCGCGACGCTCTCAGCGTCGTAGAGCGGGTGCTCGTAGGCCATCGTGTCTAACACGGTGGCGGGGTCGACCAGGTCCGCACCGCCGAGGGTGACCAGGTAGCGGATGTCGGTGTCGAGCCGCTGCAGTCGGGTCAGGTCGTAGGTCATCGTGACCGGGCCCTCGCCGTCACGGACGCGGCGGAAGTTCCACGAGGCACGAGCTCGCGAGGTCTTCGGGAGCAGCGATGTGTCCGTGTGCAACACGGCAAGGTTCTCCGAGTAGCGGATCGCCCCGAGGATCTCCTTGTACGCCGGGGTCGCCTCCGGCAGCAGTGCCAGCGCCTGGTGCGGGTGGACGGCGACGACGACGTGGTCGAAGACGCGCGTCTCGCCGGATCCGTCGGTGACCGAGACGCCGTCGGGCCGCTCGCGGATCGCGGTCACCGGGGTGCCGGTGCGGACCTCGTCGAGCCGGGCGGCCAGCCGGTCGACGTACTGGTGGGAGCCGCCGGTGACGGTGCGCCAGGTCGGGCTGCCGAACACGGAGAGCATGCCGTGGTGGCGCAGGAACTCGAACAGGTAGCGCGCCGGGTAGTCACCCGCCCGAGTCGGGTCGCACGACCAGACGGCGGCGACGAGCGGCTCGGCGAAGTGCCGCACGAAGTACGCCGAGAACCGGCCCTCGCGAAGGAACTCGCCCAGCGTGGTCAGGTCGCCGCCCGGCGTGTCCAGCAGGCGTCGGGCGAGCCGGTGGAACCGTGGCACCTCGCCGAGCATCCGCAGGTGGGCGGGACTCGACGCCCGGCCCCAGCTGGGCAGCAGGCCGCCGAGACCGCGAGCGCCGGCCCACTCGACCCCGGTGAGATCGTCGCGGATCGACATCGACATCTCCGAGTCCTGCGTCGCCACCCCGAGCTCGTCGAAGAGCCGCACGAGGGTCGGATAGGTGCGGCGGTTGTGGACGATGAAGCCGGTGTCGATGGCGAAGGTCCGCTGGCCCTCGCGGACCAGGTGGGTGTCGGCGTGTCCGCCGAGCCGGCCGGCGGCCTCGTACAGCGTCACCCGTGCGTTGCGGGCGCACACGTGTGCCGCGGTGAGTCCGGCGACTCCGGACCCCACCACGGCGACGCGCGGTCGATGTTGCTCCATCCGCTCCCCCCTGTGGGTCGGTTCCGTCAAGGGGTTCGGAGCTGGTGGGGAAGCGGATTGGTGTCTTGTGGATCTGGTTGTCCGGTTGCTCTGCAGGTTCACCACGGTAGGTGGGTCGAGCCGCGCTTATCAGGGCGTACACACCCAGAGAAGTGCCGGTCCACCCACCTACCGTGATGAACCTGCAGAGCCGGCTCAACTCGGCAAGACCCCGCTGACTCGTGCGTCAAGGACGGCAGCCACCGTGACGCCTCGGATCCGAGGCGCCACGGTGGCCGTACGACGCGACCCGTCAGCGGAGGACCGGCGGCGGGATCACGATCTTGTGGATCCTGATGTGCTTCGGGCTCCTGCCCACTCGCGCCGAGGACGGCGTGGCGGTCGGGTCGAAGGCATCGAAGGCGCCGGTGTCGCCGGCCTTGATCCTCGCCAGGATGGCGTTGACCACGCCCTGAGCGGCGGACTTGTCGGCATTCGTGCCTGGCAGGGCGCTGAGCTGCAAGAGCGCGGACTCGGCGTACCGCTGCGCGATCGGCTGCCAGCCCCTGATCACCTCGTCACGAAGCGTCGTCCAGTGGGCGACCGCAGTCGTCAGAGGCTGCTCGGCAAGGGCGACGGCGGTGCGGCTGTTGCCCAACTCGGAGAACTGCTTGCGAGCCATCTGCAGGAGCGCCAGCTGTGCGCGTAGCTGCCACGGCTTGACCACCGCGACGATCACGCCACGGCATGGCTCGACCTTGCAGGGCGCGGGCTTGGTGGACGTGGCGGCCGTGAGCGCCTTCGACAGGGCGGCGATCCGTGCGTCGATGCTCGCGAGGTACTTCTGACCGGCCTGGGCGACCGCCTTGGGGTTGACCTTCAGCGGCGGCGCGGTGGCCGCAATGACCTTGCCGACCGGAAGCCGGCTTACGCAGGTCCCGACGAAGTTGTTGTACTCGGGGAAGCTGTGGATCGCCCCCGGGTGCGCTGCCAGGATGCCGACCATCCGGCCACGGCTCAGGCCGCAGCGGTTCTGCAGGGCCTGCAGGGCGGCGGCGACGTTGCGTTCGTTGCCGTAGTCGGTCGCGTTGCCGCACGGCGAGTTGACGTCGCCGGCCCAGAACTCTGCCCAGCCCTCGTTGAACGCGAAGCCCGAGTTGGTGTCGGTGCACGAGGTGTCGGAGTGGTTCTGCATGTACCAGAACCGGACGGCGTCGTAGACGAAGTGGCCGAAGTCGCCGTCGAACGTGTGCCGGAAGGTGTGCGCGAACTCGTGCTGAGCGACCGAATGTCCGCTCTGCATGGTCGGGTAGTTGCCCGGCCACCACGTCTGGTCGTACGGCGAGAACGGGACGCCGGCCGTCGGGGCGCCGTACTCGACGCCGACCTGGCCGTACGGCGGCAGGCTGCCGACGTCGTGGACATAGCCCTGGCTCGCGCCGCGGAAGGCGTTCCAGACCTGGCACTCGTACCCGGGCACACCCTGCAGCCCGTAGTCGACCGTGCCGCCATTGGTGTCGCGGGTCGCGGTGTCCGCCGACCAGTCGCCCGAGAGTGACCAGAAGTCGCGGACATTGGCGTTGCCGTTGGTCGTCGAGACCTCGACGTACAGGTGGCCGTCACCCTGCACGGTGAAGGCGAAGCCGCCGTTGCTGTCCAGGTTGAAGCTGCCGATGTTCTGCACGTTCGGCCAGACGTAGGGCAGCCACGTCTGCCAGACCGAGTAGACGGTGATCCTCGCTCCGGCCATCCGCTGGCCGTCGGAGTTGCACTGGAAGGCGCCCCGGTAGAGCGTCGTGGTGGTCGCCGACGCCGGGGGCGTCAGCGGCGTCGGACTCGCAACGACGAGGGTGGAGGCGGCGAGCGCGGCCACCCCCAGGAAGGTGGCCCGCGAACGCAGCACGCGGGCGAGGTGTCGGATCTTCATGGCTCCCCCCAAGGAGACTCTGCGGGGCACGCTCGTGCCCCGCAGGAGAAGAGAGCCTTTTGCCGAGCGCTGATACGCGCCCGCAGGCGGGCGTCCGGCCAGTGTCGCCCGCGGCCGCGTTGGATCGCTCCAAGACGGATCCGGCGCATCCGCGACTAGGGTGACTGGGCACCGCGTGAGTCGTCCGTGAGCCGTCACCGTCGTCGTCGAGGAGTCCACGATGCCCATCGCCACCCCTGAGAAGTACGCCGAGATGCTGGCGACCGCGAAGGAGAAGGGGTTCGCCTACCCGGCGATCAACGTCTCCTCATCGCAGACGCTGAACGCGGCGCTTGCCGGATTCGCGGAGGCCGGCTCCGACGGCATCATCCAGATCTCCACCGGCGGGGCCGAATACCTCTCCGGCCCGACGGTGAAGAACATGGTGATCGGCTCCTCGGCATTCGCCGCCTACGCGGCCGAGGTCGCCAAGGCGTACGACGTCCAGATCGCGTTGCACACCGACCACTGTCCGAAGGACAAGCTGGGCGGCTTCGTCCGGCCGCTGCTGCAGCTCTCCGTCGAACGCGTCAAGAACGGCCAGGAGCCGCTCTTCCAGTCGCACATGTGGGACGGCTCCGCGGTGCCGCTGCCCGAGAACCTCCAGATCGCCGAGGAACTCCTCGCCACCTGCGCGCAGGCGAAGGTCGTCCTCGAGATCGAGGTCGGCGTCGTCGGCGGCGAGGAGGACGGCATCGTCGGCGCCATGGACGAGAAGCTCTACTCGACCCCGGAGGACGCGCTCGCGACGTACGACGCGCTCGGCGGCGGCGAGAAGGGCGTCTACCTGACCGCGCTGACCTTCGGCAATGTTCACGGCGTCTACAAGCCGGGCAACGTCAAGCTGCGCCCCGAGATCCTCAAGAACGCCCAGGACGCGGTCGCCGAGAAGCTCGGCCTGGCCGCCGGCTCGAAGCCGTTCAATCTCGTCTTCCACGGCGGCTCGGGGTCGGCCCCGGACGAGATCGCCGCCGCCGTCTCCTACGGCGTCGTGAAGATGAACGTCGACACCGACACCCAGTACGCCTACACCCGCCAGGTGGCCGACTGGATGCTCAGCAAGTACGCCGGGGTGCTCAAGGTTGACGACGAGGTCGGCGAGAAGAAGAGCTACGACCCGCGAAACTGGGGCAAGGCCGCCGAGGCCGGCATGTCTGCCCGGGTGGTGCAGGCATGCGAGGCGCTCTCTTCCGCGGGGAAGGCCATCGGCTGAGCGAGACGTCACTGAGTGACAGGCGAGACGTCAGTTAGTGACACGCGAGACGTCACTTCATGACACAGCCCGCGGCCGGTTCGGCCGCGGGCTGTGGCGATCTCATGAGGTTCCGCTGTCACGAGGTGACTACTCGAGCGTCACGAGGCGACTACTCGCCTGTCACGAGGTGACTACTCGCGTGTCACGAGGTGACTACTCGCCTGTCACGAGGTGACCTCTCGACTGGAGGCCGGGGCACTGCCGCGCGTGCCCCCGAACCCCTGGTGCTTAGGCGCCTCGTAGAAGTGGACGGCGAGGAAGCCGAGAATGTAGAGCGCGGTGGGCAGCAGCATCGCGTCGCGCATCGCCTGGGCGAACGGCACGTTGTACGGCGCGGGGATCCTCCCGGTCATCATGTTGGCCCCACCGGGAACGCCGGGAAGCAGCGCAGCCAGCCGGCTGGCCATGAGGACGGCGATGGCGGCCGAGCCGACCACGGAGCCGACCTGCCGGGTGGCGTTGTAGACGCCGGCGCCGGCGCCGGCCAGGTGCATCGGGAGGTTGCGGGTCGCGGTGGCCGCCGTGGGCGCCCAGATGAACGCGTTGCCGATGCCGATGACGAGCATTGCCAGCGCGAGGCCCCAGACATGGGCGCTCGGCTTGAGCTGCAGGGACACCGCAAGCATGCCGACGAAGCTGGCCGCGAAGCCGAAGCTCATGATCAACCGCGGGTGAAGCCGGTCGGTCAGGCCACCGACGAACTTGGCCAGCACGATCGACATGACGGCCATCGGCACCATCAGCAGGGCCGCCTGGGTCGGGCTGTCGCCGCGGACCTTCTGGGCGTAGATCATCAGCGGGTAGCCCATCGAGGCGCCGACGGCGCCCATCACCGTGATCGCGACGTTGGAGACCGAGAAGTTGCGGTCACCGAAGAGCCCGAGCGGCACCAGCGGCTCGCGGCGGTTGCGGGCCTCCCACAGCACGAAGAACGCCAGGAACACGATGCCGCCGATGATCATCGCGATGATCCAGGTGGCCCAGTGCTTGTCGTGACCCTCCTGGATGCCGAAGGCGAGCAGGAACAGGCCGATCCCCGAGAGCGCCACACCGGCCCAGTCGAAGGTGTGGTCGTGGGTGGGCAGCGCCGGAACGAGCCGCCAGGCCATGACGAAGCCGACGATGCCGACGGGGATGTTGACGAAGAAGATCCACTGCCAACCCAGCCCGCCGGTGAGCACGCCGCCGAGCAGCGGCCCCACGACCATCGCGACTCCGGCGGTGGCACCCCAGACGGCCATCGCCTTGCCACGCTCGGCGGCCGGGAAGATGCGGGTGATGATCGCCATCGTCTGCGGGGTGATCATCGAGGCGCCGAGGCCCTGCACCACCCGGGCGAGGATCAGCATGCCGATGCTGGTGGTCAGGCCACACCACAGCGAGGAGAGCGTGAAGACGGTCAACCCGGCGAGGTAGAGGTACTTAGAGCCGAAGCGGTCGCCGAGGCGCCCCGTGATGAGCACGGGCACCGCGTAGGCGAGCATGTAGGCGCTGGAGACCCAGACGACGTCGTTCACGCTGGCGTTGAGCTTGATCATGATGGTCGGCGTCGCCACGGTCACGATGGTCAGATCGACCAGGATCATGAAGAAGCCGAGCACGAGGGCGAACAGCGCCGGCCACGGGCGGATGTCCGCTGGCGCGTCGGTTCGCGCCGGGGAGGTCTGGGTCATAACCACAGTCAACACCGCAGCACCGACAATGTTCCCATGAGCATCCACCAAGATCTGATGGCCGGCCCGCCGCCGACCCACCTCCCCGCCGACCCCGCGACCGACGAGCTCGACTCGGGCACCGCGCCTGCCGACGTCGTGCGGCATCATCCGGCCTCGCCCGCCGCCTGGGCGGCGCTGGCCACCGCCGCCAAGGACGGCGGGGCCGACGACGTCACGCTCTACGCCTACGCGCGCGTCGGCTACCACCGCAGCCTCGACCTGCTGCGCCGCAACGGGTGGAAGGGTCACGGCCCGGTGCCGTGGGAGCACGAGCCGAACCGCGGCTTCCTCACCTGCCTCGGGCTGCTCGCCCAGGCCGCGGGCGCGATCGGCGAGGCCGACGAGGCCACCCGGTGCGCCGACTTCCTCAGGGACAGCAGCGCCACGGCGTACGACGAGCTGCTCGGCTGATCCCACCGGGCCGGCATCGGGGCGCCCCGTGCCGCAGCGGGTCAGACGCTCGCCACGACCGCCCCGCGCAACTCCTCCGGCCGGGCCCGGAGCGCGGCGTGCACCGTCCGCGTCGCGACCACGGCCCAGGCCAGCACGAGCCCGGCCAGGAGGAGCGCGGCGATCGCACGCAGGGCGTCCAGCCCGCTCAGCGAGGCGAGTGCCTCGGTGCCGGTGACCACGGTGCCGAGCGGGAACGTGAACGACCACCACGTCAGCCCGAAGGGCATACCGAGCCGGAGCTGCCGTACGACCAGAGCCGCGGCCAGCACCAGCCACAGCATCGCGAACCCCCACACCGGCACGCCGTAGACCAGCGCCAGCGCCCGGAACGCGCCGCCGTCGACGGGCAGTACGCCGGGTGCGACGAGCCCGAGGTGGTGGGCCGCGGTGACCGACTGGCCGAGGAAGCCGAGCACGATCCAGACCGTCGGGGCTGTGCCCGGCGCCCCGAGGCCGTGCCGGACGAGTCGCTGCCAGATCGAGGCCGTCACCAGCAGGCTGGCGAGCAGCGCCGCCCCGAAGCAGGCGTAGCAGAAGAGCAGCAGCGTCTCCTGGGCCTGTCCCGCGGGCAGATGCGGCACGAGGAGTGCGCCCGTGGCGGCGGTCACCATCGGCGGCACCACCGGCATCAGCCACGCACCCGAGGCGCTGTCGTCGGCGTACTCGTGCTGCGTGATCGCGCGGTACGGGACGAGGGCCGCCGTGGCCAGGCCGATCATGGTGCCGAGTGTCCACAGCACCGCATCGACGCCGAGTGCGACGTCGCCGCCGAGCACGACCCGGCCCGCCAGCATCGTGGCCGCCCCGGCGGCCATCAGCCCCATGGCGGGCGCGCCGAAGAAGTACGACATGACCGGGTCCGCGAGGTGCCGGCGCAGCGTCCGCCGGTGCCGGACCGTGGCCGCCGTGACCACAGCGAGGACGACCAGCGACAGCGCCCAGAACGCCAGCGCGACGCCCGTGCGGCCGGGAAGAGCGGTCGGGAAGGACATCCATGCGACCGAGACGATGGCCGTGCCCATCACCGCGGCGAACCAGTTGGGGCCGTAGGGGAACATGCGGCAAGCCTCGCCCGCCAGGCCGGTGCGCGGTAGACCCGGCGATCCTGTGAGGTCACAACGGTAGGCTGTGACCCGTGCCGACCGCTCTGCCCGAGCTCGCGACTCTCCGCCTCTTCCTCGACGTCGCACGCCTGGGCAGCATCGGCGCCGCCGGACGGGCCGCCGGAATCTCCCAGCAGTCGGCGTCTGCGCGGTTGCGGGCCATGGAGCGCGAGCTTGGCCTCACCCTGTTGCAGCGCTCGCCGACCGGCGCCGAGCTGACCGCCGAGGGACGCCTGCTGGCCGAGTGGAGCACCGACCTGCTGCACCGCGCGGACGAGATCGAGACGGCGCTCGGCACCCTGCGCGAGCAGCGCTCCCGCCAGCTGCACGTGCACGCCTCGATGACGACGGCGGAGTACCTGCTGCCGGGCTGGCTGGTCCGCCTGCGCCGGCGCAACCGCGTGCCGGTGAGCCTCACGGCGGCCAACACCGAGACGGTGCTGGCCGCGGTGCGCTCCGGCGAGGCCGACCTCGGCTTCATCGAGGGACCGGCCGACACCTCCGGCCTCGCCTCTGCCGTCGTCGGCAGCGACGAGCTCGTGCTGGTGGCGCCGCCCGAGGACCCGTGGGCACGGCGGCGTACGGCGCTGCGACCGCAGGCGGTGGCGGCCCGGTCTCTGACCAGCCGCGAGCACGGCTCCGGCACCCGTCGGGTCACCGAGCATGCCGCGGCGGCCGCCGGCGTGACGCTCGCGCCGCCGGAGGTCGAGCTGACCACCACCGCGGCGATGCTGGGTGCCGTCGCCGCGGGCGGAGCGCCCGCCTTCGTGAGCCGCCGTGCGGCGGTGCGCGAACTCGTCGCCGGCGTCCTGGTCGAGGTGAGCGTCGCCGGCCTCGACCTGCACCGCGAGTTCACCGCCGTCTGGGTGGGCTCCGACCCGCCGCCGCGCGGGCCCGCCCGCGACCTGCTCGCGATCGCCAGATCCTGACGGCGGCCACTGGTGGGCAGCTCCACTAGCCTTGCTCTGTGACCGACGAGCAGACCACCGCCGCCCCGGAGCCCGACCTCAACGAGCCCGACCTCGATGAGCAGCGTCGGGTACGCCGCGCCAAGCGCCAGCGACTGCTGGAGTCCGGTCGCCAGGCCTACCCGATCAGCGTCGGTCGCACCCACTCGCTCGAAGCCGTGCGGGAGGGCTGGGGCCACCTGGAGGCCGGTGAGGAGACGCAGGACGTCGTCACGGTCGCCGGCCGCGTCATCTTCGTCCGCAACACCGGCAAGCTCTGCTTCGCGACGCTCCAGGAGGGGGTCGGCACCCGGCTGCAGGTCATGCTCAGCCTCGCCGAGGTGGGGCAGGAGTCGCTGGAGGAGTGGAAGAGCCTGGTCGACCTCGGCGACCACGTCGCGGTCACGGGCCGGGTGATCGCGTCGCGGCGCGGCGAGCTCTCGGTGATGGTCACCGGCTGGGTGATCGCCAGCAAGGCCCTGCGTCCGCTGCCGGTGCTGCACAAGGAGCTCTCCGAGGAGGCCCGCGTCCGCCAGCGGTACGCCGACCTGATCGTGCGCCAGGAGGCGCGCGACATGGTCCGCACCCGGGCGGCCATCACCCGCGCCGTACGCCGCCAGCTCGAGGACGAGGGCTTCCTCGAGATCGAGACGCCCGTCCTGCAGCTGATCCACGGCGGTGCCCACGCGCGCCCGTTCAGGACCCACATGAACGCCTTCGACCAGGAGATGACGCTCCGGATCGCCCTCGAGCTCAGCCTGAAGAAGGCCGTCGTCGGCGGCGTCGAGAAGGTCTACGAGGTGGGCCGGATCTTCCGCAACGAAGGCGTCGACTCCACCCACAGCCCCGAGTTCACGATGGTCGAGGCCTACGAGGCCTACGGCGACCAGTTCACCATCGCCGAGGTTCTCAAGCGCCTCTTCCTCGCGGCCGCCGACGCGGTCGGCACGCGCCGGATCGAGACGCCCGCCGGCACCATCGACCTCGACGGCGAGTGGCGCTGGCTCCCGGTCTACCAGGGCGTCTCCGAGGCCGTCGGACGGGAGGTCACGCCGGACACGTCGATGGAGGAGCTGCGCGAGATCGCCGCCAAGTTCGACGTCGAGCTCGACCCCGGCTGGGGCGAGGGCAAGGTCGTGATGGAGCTGTGCGGCGAGCTCGTCGAGCCGCACCTGCTGCAGCCGACCTTCCTCTGCGACTTCCCGGCCATCGCCCAGCCGCTCGCCCGCCTGAATCCCGACGAGCCGCGCCAGGTCCTCGCCTGGGACCTCATCGTCGGCGGCGTCGAGCGTGGCACCGGGTTCACCGAGCTGGTCGACCCGGTCGTGCAGCGCGACGTACTCACCCAGCAGTCGCTCCTCGCCGCCGGGGGCGACCCCGAGGCGATGCAGCTCGACGAGGACTTCCTGCGGGCCCTGGAGTACGGCGCTCCGCCGATGGGCGGCCTCGGGTTCGGCCTCGACCGGCTCATCATGCTCTTCACCGGAGCGGGCATCCGCGAGACGATCCTCTTCCCGCTGCTCAAGCCGGAGGTATGAGCCCGATGCCCGATCGTGATTCCGGCAACCTGCTGATCGCGCTCGGGTACACACCGCAGACGAGTCGCTTCTACGACCAGCTGCTCGCCCTCAACGGGCGACCGGTGGAGGAGGTCGTCGAGGTGCTGGGGCTCGCCCCCGCCGAGCTGGAGGACGCGCTCGAGCCCCTACGGGAGTACGAGGTCGCAAGCGTCGAGCACGGCCTGATCCGCGTCCGGACGCCGTCCGAGGCGATGTCCACGATGCTCCGCATCAGCGCGGACCGGGCGCGGCAGGCGCACGACCGGCTGATCACGCTCGCGCAGGCGATGCCGTACGTCGCCGGCAGCACCGTCCGTGCGCCCGCGGCCCACATCGACGACGAGCGCCCCCTCGACGGCGAGCTGGTCACCAGCGGGTCGATGCTCCGCTCGCTGCAGGCGATGATCCACGAGACGAGCGGCGACATGATGTGGCTGCGGCCCGACATGTGGGGCGTCGACTACACCCGTGACCTCGACGCGCTGGCCGCCTCCGGGCGCCGGGTCCGGGCGATCTATCCGGCCCGCGCGCTGACCGAGGTGCCCCAGGCGCTGGCCGACAACGCCGCCCATGGCGAGCAGATCCGCATCCTGCCCGAGGTCTCGGTGCGGCTGATGGCCATCTCGGGCGCGGTTGCCGTCCTCCCCGAGCCACTCGGGCTCGGCACCTCGCCTCGCGTCGTGGTGCGCCAGCGGGCGCTGATCGACGTCGTGGCGGCGTACTTCGACGCGCTCTGGCTGCATGCCGCACCCGTCTACGACTTCCACCGCGCGACCGACACCGCCCGGCGGCTCCTCCTGCAGCAGCTGGCCCAGGGCGCCCAGGACGAGCAGATCGCCCGTCGGCTCGGGGTCTCCCTGCGTACCGTGCGCCGCCGGGTCGCCGAGCTGATGACCGAGCTTCAGGCCGAGTCTCGCTTCCAGGCAGGCGTGGAGGCGGCCCGGCGCGGATGGCTGTGACCGTGTCGCCTGTGAGTCACGAAGGTGTCTGGCAGCCCTCGATTTGGTAGCGTTCAGCCGCAAGAGCCCCGGCACACCGTGCATCTTGCACGCCGGGGCTTGATGCATTTCGCAACCAACCAGGTGCGTTGAGCAGCTGTTCGGACCGTCCGGCGGGTCGAACAGAGGGACTCCGTCCGTAGTGAAGGAGACACACATGCCGGCCATCGCGATCATCGGTGCCCAGTGGGGCGACGAGGGCAAGGGCAAGGCGACCGACCTTCTCGGCGAAGACGTCGACTTCGTGGTGAAGTTCAACGGCGGCAACAACGCCGGCCACACCGTCGTCATCGAGACCCCCGACGGGGAGCGGCACAAGTACGCCCTCCACCTCCTGCCGAGCGGCATCCTCAGCCCCGGAGTCACCCCCGTGATCGGCAATGGCGTGGTGGTCGACATCGAGGTGCTCTTCGAGGAGCTCGACGCGCTCGAGGCCCGTGGCATCGACACCTCCCGCCTGAAGGTCAGCGCCAACGCCCACGTGATCGCGGACTACAACCGGCAGCTCGACAAGGTCACCGAGCGGTTCCTCGGCTCGCGACGCATCGGCACCACCGGGCGCGGCATCGGTCCGGCGTACGCCGACAAGGTCAACCGCATCGGCATCCGCATCCAGGACCTCTTCGACGAGAGCATCCTGCGCGGCAAGGTCGAGGGCGCGCTCGAGCTCAAGAACCAGCTCCTGACCAAGGTCTACAACCGTCGCGGCTTCACCGTCGACGCGGTCGTCGAGCAGCTCCGCTCCTACACCGAGCGGCTGGCCCCGATGGTCTGCGACACCGGTCTCCTGCTCAGCGAGGCGCTCGACGAGGGCCGGACCGTGCTGCTCGAGGGCGGCCAGGCGACGCTGCTCGACGTCGACCACGGCACCTACCCGTTCGTCACGTCGTCGAACGCCACCTCCGGCGGCGCCTGCACGGGCTCCGGCATCCCGCCCACCCGGATCGACCAGGTCATCGGGATCGTGAAGGCCTACACCACCCGCGTGGGGGAGGGGCCGTTCCCGACCGAGCTGTTCGACGAGCATGGGGAGTTCCTGCGCAAGACCGGCGCCGAGTACGGCGTCACCACCGGTCGTCCGCGTCGCTGCGGCTGGTTCGACGCCGTGATCGCCCGGTACGCCGCCCGCGTCAACGGTGTGACCGACTTCGTGCTGACCAAGCTCGACGTCCTCACCGGCCTCGAGCAGGTCCCGGTCTGCGTGGCCTACGACGTGGACGGCGTGCGCCACGACGAGATGCCGGTCAACCAGTCGGACTTCCACCACGCGAAGCCGATCTACGAGTACCTGCCGGGCTGGTGGGAGGACATCTCCGGGGCCCGGACGTTCGAGGAACTGCCGGAGAACGCCCGCGCCTACATCCGGTACGTCGAGAAGCTCTCGGGCGCTCAGGTCTCCGTCGTCGGCGTGGGCCCCGGCCGCCACGAGACGGTCGTCGTCCACCCGCTCGTGGCTACTGCCCGGTAAACGGCGCGTCCCGTCCCGTCTACCCTGGGACGCCTCTCGGGTGTGAGAGCGTGGCGGGAGTGGGTACAGCGCCCCTGACATGAGGGTGACGACTCGGACGACCGACCAGACGCCGCGGGCCGACACCACCGGTGATGGACGGAGATCGGCCTTGGGCCTCGGGGGAGAACGCGACAGAGCGACGGTGGTGATCGTCGACGACTCCGACGAGGTGCGCACCCTGGTGCGAACCCAACTGGAGCTCTCGGGGATGTTCGAGGTCGTGGCCGAGGGCACGGACGGTGCCGAGGCGATGGGTCTGGCCTACCGTCATCAGCCTGCTCTGATCGTGCTCGACACCTCCATGCCGACGATGGACGGCCTCGAGGCGCTGCCCGCGATCCTCACGCTCGCGCCGGAGACGCGCGTGGTGATGTTCACCGGTTTCGGCGAGCGCAACCTCGCCGACCGCGCCCGCGAGCTGGGCGCGGCCGACTTCATCGAGAAGTCGATCCCGATCCAGGACCTGCCCGACCGGCTCTGGCGCAGCATCGGCGAGGAGCCGACCGCCGCCACACCCGTCCGCGGCCTCCGGGTGGTGAGCGAGCCCCTTCCGCCGGCCATTGCCGAGGGACAGGCGATGCTCGACGAGCACCTGGAGCGGTTCCGCGAGGTCTTCCACCAGGCCGCGATCGGCATGGCGACCGTGACGCTGAACGGCAGCATCGTGCGCGCCAACCCGGCGCTCGCCGCGATGATGGCGTGCGAGGCCGAGGACCTGGTCGGCGTCGACTACGGGATCCTGACCCGGGGTCGTGGCGACCTCCTCGATGACGGCCTGGCAGCGATCAACGAGATGGGCGAGACGCTGGTCTCCTTCGAGCACCCGCTGCCGACCGGAGACGACCCGCCGACCGTCCGGGTCACGCTGACCCCGATCCACGACTCCAAGGGCCGGCCGCTCTACGTCTTCGCCCAGGTCCAGGACATCAGCGGCCAGCGTCGCGCCGAGGACGAGCTGCGCCGCAGCGAGGAACGCTTCCGGTTGCTCGTGACGGCTGTGCGCGACTACGCGATCTTCATGCTCGATCCGAGCGGGATCGTGGTGAGCTGGAACGCCGGGGCACAGGGGATCAAGGGCTACCGGGCCGAGGAGATCATCGGGCAGTCGTTCGAGGTCTTCTACCCGGCCGAGGAACGCGCATCCGGTCACCCGGCGCACAACCTCGCCGCCGCCATCCGCGACGGCGCGTACGCCGAGGAGGGCTGGCGCATCCGTAAGGACGGCAGCCGGTTCTGGGCGAGCGTCGTCCTCACCGCGGTCTACGACGACCGTGGCCGGCACATCGGCTTCGCCAAGGTCACGCGTGACCAGACCCAGGCCCGCCAGCACGAGGAGGAGCGTCGCGAGGCGCTCGACCAGCAGGCCCACCTACTGGCGGTCACCGCCCACGAACTGCGTACGCCGACGGCGGTCGTCGACGGCTCGGCCACGCTGCTCGCCTCCCACTGGGAGGAGCTCGGCGAGAAGGGACGCGCACAGCTGCTGGCCTCGATCAGCGCCAGTGGCCAGCGGCTCCAGCGCCTCGCCGGCGACCTGAGCACCGCCTCTCGACTGCACCGCGACGCCCTCGAGCTCAAGATCGAGGACGTCACGATGGCCGACGCCGTGCGGGAGGCGGTCGGGCGCGCTCGCGCGGCCCACGGCGGCGTATCGATCACCGTCGACTGCGACGACGTCATTTTCCGAGCCGATCCGGCGCGCATCGCGCAGGTGCTCGACAACCTGCTCGACAACGCCACCCGCCACGGGACCGGCCCGGTCACGATCTGCTGTCGGGCGAGTGAGGACACCGTCTCGATCATCGTCGCGGACAGTGGGAACGGCATCTCCGCCGACCTGCTGCCTCGCCTCTTCGACCGCTTCGCGATCGCGGGGCCGACCGGCGGCACCGGTCTGGGGCTCTACCTCGTGCGGGAGATCGCCCGCCGGCACGGCGGGGAGGCGTCGTACCGGCCGAGGAGCGAGCAGGAGCAGGCGGCGTTCGTCGTCGATCTGCCGCGTCACCAGCCCGAAGGGTCCGGCTAGGCTGACGCCCCGTGAGGACCCTGGTGATCGGCAACGGTGGACGTGAGCACGCGCTGGCCCGCAAGCTGGCCGGCGAGTCCGGGGCCGAGGTGCACGCCGCGCCTGGCAACCCGGGAATCGCCGCGGTCGCCACGCTCCACGAGGTCGATCCCATGGACGGTACGGCGGTCGCGGCGCTTGCTCAGCGGCTCGGCGCCGACCTCGTCGTCGTCGGTCCGGAGGCTCCGCTGGTGGCGGGCGTCGCCGACGCCGTCCGTGCGGCCGGTATCCCCGTCTTCGGCCCGTCCGAGGCGGCCGCCCGGCTCGAGGGCTCCAAGGCGTTCTCGAAGGACGTGATGGAGGCCGCGGGAGTCCCGACCGCCCGTGCACATGTCTGCGTGACGCCCGAGGAGGCCGCCGCCGCGCTGGACGACTTCGGGGCGCCGTACGTGGTGAAGGACGACGGCCTCGCCGCCGGCAAGGGCGTCGTGGTGACCAGCGACCGCGATGCGGCGCTCGCCCATGCGGCCGCGTGCGAGCAGGTGGTGATCGAGGAGTATCTCGACGGCCCCGAGGTCAGCCTCTTCGCGGTCTGCGGCTGGAGCGAGGCCGACGGCATCAGCGTGCGCCCGCTGCAGCCGGCGCAGGACTTCAAGCGCATCTTCGACGGCGACGACGGCGGCAACACCGGCGGGATGGGCTCCTACAGCCCGCTGGCATGGGCGCCGGCCGGCCTGACCGACGAGGTCGTGACCTCGGTCGTCATCCCGACGCTGACCGAGATGGCGCGGCGTGGCTCGCCCTTCACCGGGCTGCTCTTCGTCGGGCTGGCGCTGACCGGCCGGGGCACGCGGGTCGTGGAGTTCAACGCCCGCTTCGGCGACCCGGAGACCCAGAGCCTGATGGCGCTGCTGACCAGCGACCTGGGCCCGCTGCTGCTGGCCTCGGCCGACGGCACGCTGGGCCGTGCTCCCGAGCCGGCTTTCGCCGACGCGGCGGCCTGCACCGTGGTGATGGCGTCGGCCGGCTACCCCGAGTCGTCCTCGAAGGGCGACGTCATCACGGGTGTCGACGACGCCGAGGCGCTCGACGGCGTCCATGTCATCCATGCGGGCACGGCGCGCAACGAGACCGGAGAGCTGGTCACCGCCGGCGGTCGGGTGCTTGCCGTGGTCGCTACCGGACCCGACCTCGCCGCGGCCCGCACCGCCGCCTATGAGGGCGTGGCCCGGATCTCGTTCGCGGGTGCGCAGCACCGCACCGACATCGCCCTCAAGGCCGCGTCCGCCTGAGGTCGGCGCCGACCAGCGCGGGCCGGCCCGGTCCGAGCCGGACCGGCCAGGCTCCCCACCTCGTCGGCACGGCGAACGAGTGTCCACCGGACAGCCCGACCCGGACCTCGGCGGCGCCGCTGCCGATCTCGCCGGCCAGCACCAGATCGGCGCGCCCGTCGCCGTTGAGGTCGCTCAGGCCGATGGCGGTGCGGGGCCCGGCGTGGTGCGTCATCGGCACGCTGGCCCACAGGGCTGGCGTGCTCCGCGTCCCGTGCCGATCGCGCCCGGTGGTGATGACGAAGACGTAGATCGTCTCGGCGCCGCGGGTGGCGTAGACGAGGTCCGCGAGGCCGTCGCCGTTCACGTCGGCCGGCAACGGGCTAGGGGCGCCCGGGCTCCGGCGCTCCGTCCTGCGCATTGTCGGCGCCTGGAGCCGCTTGCCGGTCGAGTGCCAGGTCGTCGTGAGGTAGGCACCCCGGCCGTGGTTGCGTGCCGGTTCGAGAATCTGAGCCTGCACGTCGCCGAAGCCGTCGCCGTCGAGATCGCCCTGGATGCTGGGGACTGCGTGGGCCCGGTGCACCACGCCCGCCGCGGTCGGCATGGCGTTGGGCGGCTCGCCGCCACGCGGCCGCGCCTGGTGCGCTGTCACGTCAACGCCGGCCGCCACCAGGACGACGGCACCCGCGCCTGCGCCGATCAGTCGGGTACGCCGCCACAGTGTTCGCCGCAGTTCCCGGCGCGGTGTCCGACGGGACGGATCGGCGGGCTCGTCGTCGGCCGCCGGTCGGATCCCGGGGCTCGGGGGGCTCGCCGTCGCCGCGAGGGCGACCAGGTCCGCTCGGAGCGCCGACGCGTCGGCGTACCGGTCCGCGGGTGTCTTGGCGAGGCAGCCTGCGAGCACCCGGTTGAGCCGCTGGGAGAACACGCTTTCCTCGGCGACACGCGGCAGGGGCGCGCGCTGGTGCGCGAGGGCGACCTCGAGGTCGGTGCCCTGGTACGGCGGGGTGCCGAAGACGAGGGTCCACAGCAGGCAGCCGAGGGCGTAGACGTCGGACGCGGCCGTGGTCGGCGCCCCACGGCCGATCTCGGGCGCGAGGTAGCCCCAGGTGCCGGAGACCGTGCCCGCCGAGGTGTGGTCGTCGGCGTCGGTGCGGGCGATGCCGAAGTCGCAGAGACAGGCAAGGAGCGGCGTCGTACCCGAGTCGCGCAGCAGCACGTTCGACGGCTTCACGTCGCCGTGGACCACCCCGACCCGGTGGACGTCGGCCAGCGCCTGCGCGATCTGAGAGCAGATGTCGGCGGCCAGGCGCGGCGGCATCGGGCCCCGCAGCCGCAGCAGCGCGCCGAGGTCGCCTCCCGGGACCAGCTGCGTGGCCAGGAACGGGGCGCCGTCCTGCTCGCCGTAGTCGTAGATGCTGACCACGTGGGGTGAGTCGAGCCTGGCCAGCAGCGACGCCTCGCGTGCGAAGCGCTGCTGGAACTCCTCGGAGTCGGCCAGCGCCGCGGGCAGCACCTTCAGTGCGACTCGCCGGCCGAGGAGGCGGTCGGTCGCGGCGTACACGACGCCCATCGAGCCGCGGCCGACCCGCTCCTCGATCCGGTAGCGCCCGAAGTCCTCGCCGATGCGCGGCAGTTCCGCCATGTCCAGTGGCTTTCCCACCCGTCGCCCGATGAAACCTGTGTGGGAGAATCCGCGGGTGAGTGTCCCGAACGTCCTGGCAACCCGGTACGCCGCCGACGACCTGGCCCGCATCTGGTCGCCCGAGCACAAGATCGTCCTGGAACGGCAGCTCTGGATCGCCGTGCTCAAGGCGCAGAAGGACCTCGGCATCGAGGTGCCAGACGGTGTCGTCGAGGCCTATGAGCGCGTCGCCGACCTGGTCGACCTCGACTCGATCGCCGCGCGCGAGCGGGTCACCCGACACGACGTGAAGGCGCGGATCGAGGAGTTCTCCGCGCTCGCCGGGCACGAGCACATCCACAAGGGCATGACGAGCCGCGACCTGACCGAGAATGTCGAGCAGCTGCAGGTCCTCTCCTCCCTGAGGATCATCCGCGACCGTGCCGTCGCCGCGCTGGCCCGGCTGGGCAGGCTCGCGGCCGAGCACGAGACCACGGTGATGGCCGGACGCAGCCACAACGTCGCCGCGCAGGCCACCACGCTCGGGAAGCGGTTCGCCACCGTCGCCGACGAGATGCTCGTCGCGCTGCGGCGCGTGGAGGAGCTGATCGCGCGCTACCCGCTGCGGGGGATCAAGGGGCCGATGGGGACGGCGCAGGACATGCTCGACCTGCTGGACGGCGACGCCGACAAGCTCGCGGCGCTCGAGCAGCGCGTCGCCGGCCACCTCGGCTTCGAGAACGTGCTCACCTCCGTCGGCCAGGTCTACCCCCGATCGCTCGACTTCGACGTCGTCTCCTCGCTGGTCCAGCTGGTCGCCGCCCCGTCGAACCTCGTGACCACCATCCGCCTGATGGCCGGAAACGAACTCGTCACGGAGGGCTTCAAGGAGGGGCAGGTCGGGTCCTCGGCGATGCCTCACAAGATGAACTCGCGCTCCTCCGAGCGGGTCAACGGCCTCTCGGTCGTGCTGCGCGGCTATCTCTCGATGATCGGGGAGCTCGCCGGCGACCAGTGGAACGAGGGCGACGTCTCCGACTCCGTGGTGCGCCGCGTGGCGCTGCCGGACTCGTTCTTCGCCGCCGACGGACTTTTCCAGACGTTCCTGACGATCCTCGACGAGTTCGGCGCCTTCCCGGCCGTGATCCAGCGCGAGCTCGACCGCTACCTGCCGTTCCTCGCCACGACGAAGGTGCTGATGGCGGCCGTCAAGCACGGCGTCGGTCGTGAGCAGGCCCACGAGGCGATCAAGGAGGCCGCCGTCGGTACGGCGCTGGCCATGCGCCAGGGCCAGGCCGACAACGACGTCTTCGCCAAGCTCGCCGCCGACCCGCGGCTCGGCCTCACCGCCGAGGACCTGACGGCCCTGGTCGCCGAGCCGATCGCGTTCACCGGTGCGGCCGTGGCCCAGGTGCAGGCCGTGGTGCAGGCCGTCGAGGCCGTCGTCAGCCGACACCCCGAGGCCGCGGCGTACTCGCCGGGCGAGATCCTCTGACGCCGAGTCGGGGGTAATGGCCCGCCGAGTCGGGAGTAATGGCCCGCCGAGTCGGGGGTTGTGGCCCGCCGAGTCGGGGGTTGTGGCCCCCGGTCCCGTCACCGTTGGGCGTCGATGGCGTCCATCACCTGCTGGGTCAGCCCTTTCGGGCACCAGTGCCAGCACAGGCCCATCCCGACGGGGATCCACAGCGACGTGCCGTTGGTGAAGTTCAGATCCACGCCCGCCGTCGTGCCGGGCGACCGGCCGGTGAGCGCGAGGGCGACGGCGAACTGCTCATCCCCATGGGGGCAGTGACTGGTCCACGGCAAGTTGTCGAACCCGAAGGAGCCCAGCGAGCGGTGGCCCATGGGGAAGACTGCGAGCGGCGTACGGACTGGTCGCGTCCGGCTGGCACCGCCCCAGCCGGTGAGAGCGAGCCCGGCTGTCGGCGGGTGCAGCGTCACGCTGTCGACGACCAGATCGTCAGGCCCGGTCACACAGCCGATGCCTTCGAGGTTCCACGCCCAGGGCCCGGGGTGCCGAGCCACGAGTCCCTGGAGACTGACGACGGACGAATGGTCCGGCCATGGACTGAGCCGTGTGTCTGGTTGGGATGTGCAGCCGGCAACGCTGAGGAGGATCGCGCCCGCCACGACGATCCGGAGCAAGGCCCGGCTGACGTGCGTGCTCCGCCGACGTTCTGTCCGGTTCGCCCTACTGTGCGTGCCCGGTGACGATAAGCGTCGCGTAGACCAGCAGGACGATGTCGATCGCCGCGAGGCACGCGATGATGGCTGTGAAGGTTCTGCCCATGCCATCAGAATGTCCGTCAGGTCCACTTCTTATTCCTCGATGGGTCCCGGGGGTCAGGTTCGAGCCAGGCACGGAGGCGCTCCCCTCTCGTTGGGAGGCCATCTCACCGGACCAACACCCGAGCGCGCTCGCACCCCGAGACCAGAAGTACGGCGCCGCTTAGGTCTCGCAGCGCAAGCGCCTACTGCTCGCGCCACCACGCCACGGTCGCGGCTGCCCCGGCGTCCAACGGCGTGGGAGTGAGTCCGAGCCGGGCCTCGCTGGCGGATGAGTCCAGCACGAACGGCGCCTCGAACTGGAAGCCCATCTCCGCCATCTCCCGCGTGCCGCGGTGGGCGATGCCGATGCCACGCAGCAGCCAGACCGGGATGGCGGAGACCTTCGGCGCCGGGACGCCGGCCGCGGCGGCGTACGCCTGGACGAGCTGGCGCTGGCTGACGGGCGGAGCGGTGGGCGCGTGCAGGAAGGTGTTCCATAGCGCCCGGTCGTCCGCCGCCCGGATCATCGCGGCCGCGAAGTCGGGCACGTAGGTCCACGAGTGCGGAGCGTCGGGGTCGCCCAGGACCCGCATCGTCCTGCCTGCGAGCACGGTCGGGACCATCCGCTCTCCGGCATGGGCGTTGCGCACCAGTGGCCCGTAGAAGTCGGACGCTGCGACGCTGACCGTCGGGGTGGCAGAGGCATCCCGGGCGGCCAGCAGCTCGACCCGTACGCCGGGCTTGCCGCCGCGCGCGTTGCGTGGCGACGCCTCGGTCATCGGTCCGCTCGGGCGGCCGTAGGCGTACAGGCTCTCGGGAAAGACCACCACCGCGCCGACCTCGCCGGCGGCATTGAGGACCGCCTGCTCCGCACGGGGCAGCTCCCGGCGCCAGACCTCGGCGTCGTACGCACTGCCGTGCATGCAGTCGAAGACCGAGGTTGCGCCCGCGAACAGCTCGCGGAGTACGACGGGGTCGCTGGCGTCGCCCCGGCGGCGCTCGACCAGCGGATGGTCGGGACCGGAGCCCGACCGGGTGATCAGCCGGACGGAGCGCCCGGCCTCGGCGAGCTGGAGGGCCACGGTCGTGCCGACGGGGCCGGCGCCGATGACAACGGAGTGCTGCTGGTTCATCTCATGCTCCTGGGAGTGGTGGAAGCCGGTTTGGAGAGCAGTGCTCTCGAAAGCGAGCATGACCCCATCGGAGACAGAATGCAAGAGCGCTGCTCTCTTTTGCATCTCGTGCTCTGAATCTGTGCCAGGATGAGTGGCATGACGACTCCCCGCGACCGCGCTCGCGCTCGGACGATGGCCGACATCGTCCGGATCGGACGTATGCATCTCGCCACGGACGGGGCCGCGGCGCTCTCGCTGCGAGCGGTCGCGCGCGACCTCGGCGTCGTCTCCTCGGCCGTCTACCGGTACGTCAAGAGCCGCGACGACCTGCTGACGCTCCTCGTGGTCGATGGCTACGACGAGCTCGGTGATGCCGTCGACGCCGCCGCGGCGGACGTCGCCCACGACGACTTCACAGGCCGGCAGGCGGCAATCGGCAGAGCCGTCCGCGCATGGGGGCTGGCCGAACCGGCGACGTACGCGCTCCTCTTCGGCAGCCCCGTGCCCGGCTACCAGGCGCCCGCCGAACTCACCAACGGCCCTGGCACGAGGGTGGTGGCGGCGCTGATCCGGGTGTGGAGCGAGGCGTACGCCGCGGGCCGGCTGCGACCCTCGGAGGCGTCGGCCACCTCTCCGGGGCTGACCGCCGGATTCCACGCGGTCCGCGAGCAACTCGGCATGGAGCTACCCGACAACGTGATCGGGGCCGGGGTCTTCGGCTGGGCGGCGCTCTTCGGGTGTATCAGCTGGGAGGTGTTCGGTCAGTACGGCGAGGACGGCCTCGGCGACCCGGCGGCGCTCTTCGAGATGCATCTGGAGCGACTGGCCGGCGCGGTCGGCCTGCGCTGAGCCTGGCCCGCGTCCCTCAGCCGCGCCGCCAGTCACGCACCGCCACCACCAGCGCGCCCACGATGGCGACGATGCCGACCAGCAGGGCCAGCCGCAGGCCCAGGTGCGGCGAGGCGTGCTCGCTGACCAGCGAGTACGCCGTCATCAGCAGGGCCGCCCCGATCGAGGAGCCGATCCGCTGGCCGGTCTGCAGTGCGCCGCCGGCGGCACCGCCCATCTCGCGTGGCACCTCCGCGAGGGTGAGGGTGAGGTTGGGGGAGACGACGCTGCCGCCGCCGAGGCCGGCAAGCAGGAGGGCGGGCACGGCGACCCACCACAGCTGGCCGACGGTCCGCGTCGGTCCGAGGATGGCGAAGACCGTCACCCCGACGGCCACGACCACGAGTGCCGCCACGGTGATCCGGCGGCCGACGGAGGAGACGAAGTTGCCTGCGATCGGCGCGCTGACGGCCGCGCCCACGGCGTACGGCGCGACGAGGAGGCCGGCGTGCAGCGGGCCGACGCCGAGCCCCTCCTGGAGATAGAACGACGTCACCAGCACCACTCCGGTGAAGCCGGTGAAGTACAGCGTCCCGATGACCAGCCCGCTGGCGTAACCAGGCACGCGGCGCAGGAGTTGCAGGTCGAGCAGCGGAGGACGCCCGCGCCGGCCGACGTGCCGCTCCCACCGCACGAACGCCCAGATCAGGGCCGGGACCGCCAGCAGCATCAGGAGCGGCCAGTACTGATGGCCCTCCACGCTCACCACGGGGTAGAGCATGGCGACGACGGCCGCGCCCAGCAGCAGCGCACCGGGTACGTCGACCCGCGGGTCGCCGCCGCTCACCGCCTCGTTGCGGCCCGGCACCAGGCGGACGACGAACAGCAGGGCCGCCAGCCCGATCGGCACGTTGATGAGGAAGAGGTAGCGCCAGCCGGTCGCCTCGCCTGCGAGCGCGAGGATCGCGCCGCCGAGGACCGGACCGCACGCGGCGGAGACCGACACGGTGAAGCCGAAGAGGCCGAAGGCCCGGCCCCGCTCCGGTCCCGTGAAGAGCTGCTGGATCAGGCCGGAGTTCTGGGGGGTGAGCAGGCCTGCGGCCAGTCCCTGGACCAGGCGTGCGCCGATCACGGCGAGGGCCGTGGGAGCGAGCCCGACGGCTGCGCTCGAGACGATGAACCCGCACAGGCCGATCACCATCAGCCGTTTCCGTCCGAAGGCATCGCCGAGGCGACCGCCGGCGACCAGCACCAGCCCGAAGGTGAGGGCGTAGCCCGAGACCACCCACTGGATCGCGCCCGGCGTCGTGTGCAGCCCGCGCTGCATCGAAGGTACGGCGATGTTGACGATCGAGACGTCGAGCAGCGCCATGAAGCCGACGATCAGCGACACCGCCAGGATCCGCCACCGCCGCGGATCGGGCTCCTCGCTGCCGGGGTCGGCGTGCTGCCGGGTCGTCTCGGTGCTCACCTCTCCACTGTGCCCCTGCGGGCGACGATGATGAGCGGCGTCTCGACGACGCGGGGGACGCGCCGGGACCAGGCGGGTCAGGCCAGCGCCGTACCCTCGTGGTTCGCGAGCTTGTGCGCGACTGCGGCGCAGTCCGCGAGCCAGACCTCGCGGTCGACCGGCGGCAGGATCGCCGCCCACTCGACCGCCAGCGAGCCAAGGATCCCGGGCAGCCGCGCTGGCCGCGCGATGAACCAGGCGTGCATATGCTCCGAGCCGTCGCCCCACCGGCAGGCGTGGACGCGGCCGACATGCGGAAGCCCCTCGACGATGCGGGTCAGCCGCACCGAGATCCGGCCGAAGTCGGCCGCCTGCTCGTCGCTCAGCTCGGGGAAGTCCAGGTGCTCGTTGGCGTTGAGGAAGAGCGTCAGGGGGAAGCCGTCGGGCTCCTCGCGCCGGCTGACGTGGAAGCCGGCGCCCTCCCAGATCCGCACGGTCCGGGTCGTGCCCTCGCAGATCCCGCAATCGTCACCGCCGGTGCCGTGGCGGGGCGCCTCGGACTCGAGCGGCGCACGCACCGCCTTCGGCCTCATCTCGCCGTCGACGAGCTCCCACGGGAAGGTCTCCCACTCGGCGACGGGAGGCATCGACAACCGGCCGTTCTCGCCGACGGCGGCGACGACGCGGGCGTGGATCTCCTCGGGTGACTCAGGCATGGGAACACCATGCCACGGCGTCAGCCGCGCGCCGCGAGCAGCGCATCGAGCTTCGCCTCCAGCCGCGCGACGTCGGCCACCGTGGCCGCCTGCTCCTCCGGCCGCAGCGTGGCCACGATCGCGCCGCCGGGCTCGATGGAGACCGTCTCGACCTCGCGCACCGAGTTGGCGTTCTGGCGTCGCAGCGCGGCGTCGACGTCGGCCCGGCGCAGCCCCTCGGCACGCAGCGCATGGTCGTCCCACCTGCCGTCGCGGGCAAGCACCGTCGGCGTACCCTCCAAGAGCCGCGCGAGCACGTCCGAGCGCCGCATCAGCCGGACGATGCCGGCGTTGGTCGCGATCAGCACCACCGCGCCGAAGAGTCCACCGATGAGTGAGTTGTCGGGCCCGATGATGGCGTTCTGCACGACGTTGGAAAGCACCAGCATCACCACGAGGTCGAAGGCGTTGAGCTGCGCGAGGTCGCGCTTGCCCACCAACCTCAGGATGATCGCGAGCACCATGTACACCGCGACCGTCCGGATGATCTTGTCGGCGGGCGATACCTGCATCTGCATGAGGTCGTTCCACATGCGCCTAAGGTCTCATCGCCGCAGCTGTGTACGTCCGCGCGGCGATGGGATTTGCGGAAATTCATAGTCGACAATTGTTGTCGACTATGCTAGGCGCATGACCGTGACCCCGTCTGCCGTCCTGCCGTCGTACGACGGTGCCGAGCTCGTCGTGCCCGCGCCCGGCTCAGGGCCCGGCAACTGGGCGGGCGCGGCCAGCGCGACGCTCGTCGACGGGGTCTTCTGGCTCACCTGGCGCAACCGCCGTCCGCTCACCGACGGCCGCGGCGTGACGGTCGACATCGCCCGCTCCTACGACGGCGTGAGGTTCGAGACGGTCGCCGAGGTCTCGCGCGACGCGTTCGGCTCCGAGTCGTTCGAGCGGCCGGTGCTGGTGGCGCTGCCGGAGGGCGGCTGGCGCCTCTACCTCTCGTGCGCCACCCCCGACTCCAAGCACTGGTGGGTCGACAGCCTCACCGCCGCGACCCCTGAGGAACTGCCCGCGGGCGAGCGGCGCGTCGTCCTCGCCGGGGATGACGAGATGGCCGTCAAGGACCCGGTCATCACCGTCGGGCCGGACGGCTGGGAGATGTGGCTGTGCTGCCACCCGCTCACCGATCCCGGCCACGAGGACCGCATGACCACCCGCCGTCTGACGAGCGCCGACGGTCTGTCGTGGCACGACTATGGCGTCGTCCTCGCCGGTCGACCCGGTGAGTGGGACGCTCGCGGCGCCCGCGTCACGACGCCGCTCGGTGGGGGCCTGTTCCTGTACGACGGCAGGCCCGACGCCGCGTCGAACTGGTTCGAGACCACCGGCGTGGCCCGGTGGGACGGCACCCGGCTGGTCTCCGAGGGCGGCCCCATCTCCTCGCCGTACTCCGATGGCGCGTTCCGGTACGCCGCGGCCGTGCCGCTGCCCGACGGGCGCACCCGGTTCTACGTCGAGGCGGCGCGCCCCGACGGTGCCCACGACCTGATCACCGTCCTGCGCTGATTGCCGTCCTGGGCTGAGCCCGGGCCGGGCTCAGCCCTGCTGCGGGGTGCCCGTGCGTTGGTCGAAGGAGCCGCGACTCTCAGGCGAGAGCCACGCCGAGTAGTCGTCGTCGGTCACCTCCGAGAGCAGCGCGATGTCCTCGGCGAAGGCCGGGATGAGCGCGGCGCGCTCGTCGGGGGTCAGGTGCGGCCGGGGCTGCTTGCCGCGCCCGTGCAGGAGCCTGATCGCGTGCGGCTCCGCGCGACGCCAGGTCTGCGGCGGGAGGAACTGGCCGGCCCAGGCGCCGGCGCGCACGAGCGGGGCGAGCACTCGCGGACGCCAACCGGGCTCCACGTAGGTGCGCGCGTTGTCCCGCGGGATCTCCGCGACCGCATCCGGGGCGACGCCGAGGAACGCGCAGGTGCGGGCCAGTACGCCGGCCGGGTCGTCGACGAGGTCGCGGTAGCGCACGACCAGGATCCGCGCCGGTTCGACGAGCTTGCGCAGGTGGGCCAGCTGCGCGCCGTACAGGCCGAGCTCGCGGTAGCGCCAGAAGGGCGCCCAGCCGTCGGCGATGCGGTCGGACTCCGCGGCGAACGCGGTCGGGAAGTCGGCGATCGGCTCGAGTCCGTCGCACCACAGGTGCATCCAGTTGCTGTACGCGCGATCGATCGGGTCGCGCACGACCGCGATGAGTCGGATGTCGGGCATGGCCGCCGCGATCCGGATCTGTGCCTCGCGGCTCCACAGGTAGAACGGCGTGCTCTCACCGCGGACCTGATCGGGCCGCGCGTCGGCCCACAGGGCGTCGTACTCCTCGCGGCGCCAGATCCACTCCTGCTGCGAGTGCCGGTCGCCCGGACCCGAGAAGTGCGGTGGCGGCGCGTCGCCACACAGCCAGTACTTCGCCTCCTTGGGGCGGCTGGTGAAGATCTGCGGATGCTGTGCCAGGGCGGCGTGCAGCGCAGTCGTGCCGGCCTTCGGGGCCCCCACGATCATGAAGTCGGGGCGTGGCGAGCGCGTAGTCATGTGAGTCAGTCTACTAACACGATGAAGAACTGTCGTGGCCATCTTCTAGGCTGTGCCACGTGGCCGACGTGAATATTCCTCCCGCCCCAGCGCTCCCTGGCGCCCGCCACCTCCACTCGGGCAAGGTGCGCGACCTCTACGAGCTCACCGAGGGCGGGTTCGCCGGCCAGCTGCTCATGGTGGCCAGCGACCGGATCAGTGCGTTCGACCACGTGCTCGACTCCACCATCCCCGACAAGGGCGAGATCCTGACCCGGCTGTCGCTGTGGTGGTTCGACCAGCTCGACGACCTGGTGCCCAATCACATTCTTTCCGCCGACGTGCCGGATGCGGTCAAGGGCCGGGCGGTGATCTGCCAGCGGCTGCACATGTTCCCGGTCGAGTGCGTCGCCCGGGGCTATCTGACCGGCTCCGGGCTGCTGGACTACAACGCGACCGGCGAGGTCTGCGGCGTCCCGCTGCCGACCGGGCTGGTGGATGGCAGCCGCCTGCCGAAGGCGATCTTCACCCCCGCGACGAAGGCCGCCGTCGGCGATCACGACGAAAACGTCTCCTTCGAGCACGTCGCCCACCTGATCGGGGGGGACGACGCCGCCGAGCTGCGCCGGCTCACCCTCGCGGTCTACAGCCGGGCCGACGAGATCGCCCGCAGCGTCGGGCTGATGCTCGCCGACACCAAGTTCGAGTTCGGGGCGCGCCGCGACCCGGAGCACGACTTCGGCGGCGGGAGCCGCGCCATCGTGCTGGCCGACGAGGTGCTCACCCCCGACTCCTCGCGGTTCTGGAGCCTGGAGGAGTGGGCCCCGGGGCAGACGCAGCCGTCGTACGACAAGCAGATCGTGCGCGACTGGCTGCTCTCGCCCGAGTCCGGGTGGGATCGCTCGTCCGGCGAGCGGCCGCCCGCGCTGCCGACCAAGATCATCGACCGCACCCGTGCGCGCTACGTCGAGGCGTACGAGCGCCTCACGGGCGAGAGGTTCTGAGCGCCCCCGGGGCGGCGTCGGTTTACCACGGTAGGTGGGTGGACCCCTGTCGGTTTACCACGGTAGGTGGGTGGACCCCTGTTGGTTTACCACGGTAGGTGGGTGGACCCCTGTCGGTTTACCACGGTAGGTGGGTGGACCCCTGTCGGTTTACCACGGTAAGCGGGTGGACCTGCGCCTCTCATGGTCTCTAGGGCATGAGAGGCGTCGGCTCGTCCACTCACCATGGTGAACCTGCAGCGTGGGGCGTCGGCTCGTCCACTCACCATGGTGAACCTGCAGCGCGGACGCCGGCTCGTCCACTCACCATGGTGAACCCGCAGCGCCTATGTGACCGACGGGTAGGTTATCCCCGACCAACCCGAACCCGAGGGGGCAACGTGCCGTCGTTCAACCTGTCGTCCGTGCTCGAGACCGGTGCCGCGCAGTATCCGGACCGCACCGCCATCGTCATCGGCGAGACCCGGCTGACCTACCGCCAGGTCAACGACCTGGCCAACCAGGTGGCCAACACGCTGGTCGCACGCGGGATCACGCCCGGTGACAAGATTGCGTTGACGTGCCCCAACACGCCGTACTTCACGATCGTCTACTTCGGCATCCTGAAGGCGGGCGCGACAGTCGTGCCGCTCAACGTGCTGCTCAAGGGCCGGGAGGTCGCCTACCACCTCACCGACTCGGAGGCGAAGGCCTACTTCTGCTTCGAAGGTACGCCGGAACTGCCGGTCGGCCGGGAGGGGTGGGCCGGATTCGGCGAGGCCGAGGCGTGTGAGCACTTCTTCCTGATCACCGCCGATCCGTTCGCCGGCTCATCGATCGAGGGTGTCGAGACGCTCTTCGGTGCCATCGGCGACCAGGCGCCGACCTTTGAGACCCATGCCACCAACGAGGACGACGTCGCCGTCATCCTCTACACCTCCGGCACCACGGGCCAGCCGAAGGGGGCCGAGCTGCGCCACCGCAACCTGCGCGACAACGCGTTGAGCGGCGAGACCCTGTTCGGCGCCTCGGCCGAGGAGCCTGACACGTTCCTCGCGGTGCTCCCGCTCTTCCACGCGTTCGGCCAGACCGTCGTCCAGAACGGCGCGCTCGCCTTCGGCGGCACGATCGTGATGCTGCCCCGCTTCGACGCAGCCACCGCGCTGCGGCTGATGCTGGCCGAGAAGGTCAGCTTCTTCGCCGGCGTCCCGACGATGTACTGGGGGCTGCTCGGCGCCCTCGACGAAAGCGTCGACGTCGCTGCCCTCAAGTCGAACCTGCGATGTGCGGTGGCCGGCGGCTCCGCCCTGCCGGTGGAGATCCACAAGGAGTTCGCGGCGCGCTTCGGCGTCACGATCCTGGAGGGCTACGGCCTGTCGGAGACCTCGCCGGTCGCCTCGTTCTCCAAGTACGGCGAGCCGGCCCGGCCCGGCTCCATCGGCCAGCCCATCCCCGGCGTCGAGATGGAGCTCATCGAGCCCCACGGCTGGGACCCGATCGCATGGACGCCGGAGGCGGCCGAGACCGCCATCGGCGAGATCGCCATCCGCGGGCACAACATCATGAAGGGCTACTTCAACCGCCCCGAGGCCACCGACGCGGCGATCAGCCCGGACGGGTGGTTCCGCTCCGGCGACCTCGGCCGTCGCGATGCCGACGGGTGGTATTACATCGTCGACCGGACCAAGGACCTCATCATCCGAGGCGGCTACAACGTCTATCCGCGGGAGATCGAGGAGGTCCTGCTCACCCACCCCGCGATCTCCTTGGCAGCGGTGATCGGCGTACCCGACGCCGTACACGGCGAGGAGGTCAAGGCGTTCGTGATCCCGAAGCCCGGCCAGCAGCCGACCGGCGAGGAGATCGTCTCCTGGGCGAAGGAGCAGATGGCCAACTACAAGTACCCGCGGATCGTCGCGGTCGTCGACAGCCTGCCGATGACCGCGACGGGGAAGATCCTCAAGCGCGAGCTTTCCTGACCCGAGGCGTCGGGAAAGCCGTCAGGCGAACGGGTTGGGCAGCGCGCCGGGAAGGCCGGAGAGCATCTCGCGGGCCTCGGCGGCGACCTTGTGCTCGACCAGCACCTCGTAGCGGGTCGCGATGACCTGGGTCACCGAGGAGAAGTCACGACGGCCGCGGGTCATGGCGTAGCCCACCAGCGACCAGATCAGGCCGAAGAGGGCACCGAGGATCATCGTCGAGATGATCTCCGCGAACGCGTTCCCGCTGCCGAAGAACGACAGCAGGATCCCGATGAAGAGACCGAACCACAGACCCGAGACGACACCGGCGAGCGCGACCCGCCCGGTGGTCAGGCGACCGGTGATCCGCTCGAGCTGCTTGAGGTCGGTGCCGACGATCATGCAGTTCTCGACGGGGAAGTGGTGGTCGGAGAGATAGTCGACCGTCTTCTGTGCAGACGCGTAGTCGTCGTACGTCGCGAGCGACTGCGGGAACTGCAGCTTCAGCGGGGAGGCGCTGCTCGGGTGCTGGGAGGGCATGCTCATGCGCCTAGTCTGCCCGTACGCCGCACGACTGGCGAGCCACGATGAGGTGGGTGTCGCGGCGGCTCGATAGACTTCGGGCGCCGCTACCCCGACAGGAGAGCACTGTGCCGCGAGTCGTTGTCGACGTCATGCCGAAGCCCGAGATCCTCGATCCCCAGGGCAAGGCGGTGCTCGGAGCCCTGCCGCGGCTCGGCTTCACCGCCGTGACCGAGGTCCGCCAGGGCAAGCGCTTCGAGCTCGAGGTCGCGCAGGTCACCGACGAGGTGCTGGCCGAGATCGACCGGATGGCCGACACGTTCCTGGCCAACACCGTGATCGAGAACTACACGGTCCGGGTCGAGCAGGCATGAGGGTCGGTGTCGTCACCTTCCCGGGGTCGCTCGACGACGTCGACGCCCAGCGGGCGGTCCGGGTCGGGGGCAACGAGGCCGTCGCCCTGTGGCATGGCGACCACGATCTGAGGGGCGTCGACGCGGTCATCCTTCCCGGTGGCTTCTCCTACGGCGACTACCTGCGCTGCGGCGCGATCTCCCGCTTCGCGCCGGTCATGACGCCGGTCATCGAGGCCGCCCAGGCCGGCATGCCGCTCCTGGGCATCTGCAACGGCTTCCAGATCCTGGTGGAGTCGCACCTCCTGCCCGGCGGCCTGCTGCGCAACGACCACCGCCAGTTCATCTGTCGCGACCAGAAGCTGCGCATCGAGAACGCCTCGACCGCCTGGACCTCGGCCTACGAGCCGGGCCAGGAGATCGTCGTACCACTGAAGAACGGCGAGGGTCAGTACGTCGCCGACGCCGCGACCATCGAGCGACTCGAGGGGGAGGGCCGAGTGGTGGCCCGCTATCTCGAGGTCAACCCCAACGGCTCGATGAACGACATCGCCGGCATCACCAACGAGCGCGGCAACATCGTCGGCCTGATGCCGCACCCCGAGCACGCGGTCGAGGAGCTCACCGGCTCCGGCACCGACGGGCTGGGCTTCTTCACCTCGCTCGTCGAGGGTGCCTTCGCCTGACCCGGCGAGACGTCACCTCGTGACAGCCGAGACGTCACCTCGTGACAGCCGAGAGGTCAGTCCGTGACAGTCGAGAGGTCACGAGGTGACCTCTCGGGTGTCACGGGGCGACGTCTCGTGTGTCACGGGGCGACCTCTCGCGTGTCACGGACTGACGTCTCGGGCTACAGCCTGCCGCTCGCCATCTCGTACCACGTCCACGGTGCGACGACGCCGCTGGCGTTGACGTGCAGCGCCTGCTGGTAGGACCGTACGGCGGCGCGGGTCTGTGAGCCGAAGACGCCGGTGATCGGGAGGCGGAGCCGGGGGTTGAAGGCGTTGAGGGCGCGCTGGACGTAGCGGACGCTCTCGTTGCCGGAGCCGAACTTGATCACGCGGTGCTGGTTCGCGGCCAGTAGCGAGACCCAGTCCTCGCGGTACCAGAAGTTGCTCGAGCGCCAGTGGTGCGCGCGCTTCCACTGCTGCACGGCCTGCTGGAGATAGGGGCCGTACTGTCCGTTCATCGCACCCGTCTGGAACAGGTGCTGCTGGCGCAGGAGGCACTTGAGGGCCAGGATCCGGGCCGGGGGGTTCGAGGCCGTCAGGTTGAAGACCGGGTACGACGGCAGGTCGACGCTGACCCCACCGCAGTGCGTGACATGGGGGGCGACGGTGCCGCTGCCCACGTCGACGAAGTCACGGTCGACGTTGATCATCGTGCCGCCGTACGTCTCGTTGTGGCCTCCCTGGAACTGCTTGATCCGGCGGTGCGGCATCCAGCCGACGGTGGAGACGTAGCTGGAGGAGGTGTTGGCGTGGCCGTCCCAGTCGGCGATCCAGATCTGGTCCGGCAGGGTCACACCCTTCTGGTGGATCGCACGGGCGTGGTCGAGCGCCTTGATCGCGGCGTTGGCGCTGGAGTAGACCCCCGAGAGATAGCCGCCCTTGTGGAGGCCGACCGTCCAGCCGCTCAGGAACGACAGCGCCGACTCGCGGCAGCGGCTGAGGCTCTCGTTGAACGCTTCGAGGTCGTAGTACATGGTGCTGCCGGGCACGATCCCGAGCCGCTTGGAGACGTTGATCGTCTGCTCGGCCTGCGTGATGCCCTGGGCCCGCGCCTTCGCATAGGTGCCGTTGCTGGCGCGCACCGCGCTGATCTTGAAGTCGTCGGTGTAGCGCGGGAAGTGCGGGTTGCACGAGGCCTGCGGGCCCAGCGTGATGGGCAGCAGCTTCCAGCCGTTCTGCAGCTGGGCGTGCACCCACGTGGGGTTCAGGTAGGTCTGCACGCGGCAACCCCGCGACGCACCCGCGATGTAGATCCCGACACCGAGGTACGGCGACCGGTCCATCCAGGCGTCCATGGCCTTCTGCTTCGGCGCCTGGCACTGGTCGAAGGCGAAGCCGGTGAAGTTACCCGGGGTCGGCTGGCTCGCCAGCGCGGCGGTGTCGACCACCTGCTGCGCACGAGGGGTGTGGGTCAGTGCGACGACACCGACGGACGCGGCCACCGTGATGGCCAGCGTCATGGCGAACGAGGCGGCGAGGCCGCGGCGTCCGAGTCGTTCAGGGCGGCTCGGCGCGATCTTCGAGGGCGTGTTCTCCATCATGGCCGGATCACGATAACCACAACTGTCACACCCGTAACAGGTCGCGCCGATAACTACAGATCTGTAATTCGCCGCTGCCTTCTCCCGGAGCCGCGGGCCGCGGGGCGGCTACTCCATCATCGAGTACGACGCCCGCCGGCGTACCAGCAGCGTCAGCGCACTCGCCAGGGCGGTTGCCGCGAGGCTGTCCGCGGCCGTGAAGCCCGCGTGGGCGCCGGTGACGAAGGAGCCGGTCTCGTGTGCCGCGAAGACGCTCGTCACGATCGCGAAGCCGACCGCTCCACCCAGTTGCTGCATGGTCTGCAACAGACCCGATGCGGATCCGGCGTGCTCGGGCTCGACGTCACGCAGCACCAGTGCGGTGATCGGCATGAAGCTGATGCCACCGGACAGGCCGGTCAGGAACAGTGACGGCATGGCGCCCCACCAGTAGTGGCTCCCGGCGTCGATGGCGGTCAGGTGCCAGAAGCTGAGCGTCATCCCGGCAGCGCCGGTGATGATCAGCGGCGCCGGGCCGAAGCGAGCGACGAGGCGTGGTGCGACCCGCGACATCGCGAAGACGCTGACCGGCATCGGCAGGAACGCGAGACCGGCCTGGAGCGGACCGAACCCGAGCTGCTCCTCGAGGAACTGCACCATCAGGAAGAACAT